>Ga0315282_10000193_pt1 | contig 124098 bp, 120 predicted proteins | sample YL17G07_20_MG_FD_203693 | JGI IMG/M metagenome (GOLD analysis project Ga0315282, IMG submission 203693) | Sediment microbial communities from Yellowstone Lake, YNP, Wyoming, USA - YL17G07_20 | ecosystem: Environmental > Aquatic > Freshwater > Lake > Sediment | place: USA: Wyoming | collected... | reverse complement strand
ACCTTGCAGTGTTGGATGTTACTCTCGGATGATACAAATCTTGGTTATGGTTCGACGACTTTAATAATTAATCCCGCTACCCCCACTCCTACACCAACGCCAATACCTACACCCACACCCACACCTACACCCACACCAATATCATATACATGGCAAAGCTCTTCTCTTTATCTAAATGGAGTTTGTCCTTCTGGTAAGTGTTGTCTTAATTCAACAGAAACTAGTTCCTGTATTGATTCAGATATTGGTTCAGATTGCGATTGTTGCTTAACTTATGCTCTTACTGTTTCCAAATCCGGCACTGGTTCAGGCACAGTCAGCAGATCCCCTATCGGTACTAGTTGCGGAACAGATTGTTGGTCTTATACTTTCGGAACCTCCGTTACCCTAACTGCTTCAGTTGCCACAGGCTCTACTTTTGCCGGTTGGGGAGGTGATTGTTCGTCAGCAGGCACTAATATCAATTGTACTCTGGCAATGGACAGCGATAAAAATGTCTCTGCTACTTTTAATCTTATCCCTGTTTGTGACGCAACTAATTTTACTTTTGCCCTAAATCCTTCTTCGGCCTGCCCGGGAGCATCGATAACGCCGTCGGTTTCCGGCCTTTCTAGTTGTGCCGGAAAAACAGTTTACTTTAAAAAAGGCGATTGTGCGACTGGTGAAAATAAAAGTTCTTGTCAGGTTTCGGGTTCAGGTTGCCAAGGTTTAGCTTTCGCAGCACCCCCGACTGTCGGTGCCCACGGATATTCCGCCTGCTTAGACCTCGATGGAGATGGTTGGGAAGTTGGCGAACCCTACACGAGCCCTCCCACGCGTTTGGTAGTAACAACAGGCATCGGAATTAGTACTCTTCTAGCCAGTGAAGTGAAATTTAATCAGGCCAAACTTAATGCTAATATCACAAGTCTTTCTTGTGTTAATGCCGATATGAGGGGCTTTGATTGGAAAATTGAAGGCGGTTCTTATCCATCTATAGATTGCACTTCAGAGCCAAATTGCTGGACAGAATCAGGAAATTTCAGCACAGGTTCTTTTAATCACACTATTACTGGCTTATATTCTCCTCCTACCATTCCTGCTGGTACTACTTATTTTTTCCAGCCAAAAGCTCATACTTCAGCCGGCTGGACCGCAGGAGTAGAGCAAAGTTTCAAAACTTTTGATTTTAATATTTCTCTAAGTTCTTATTCTGGATTAATAACGCCTGGCGGTTCAGCGTCAACTACAATTACAGCGACTTCGGTTTCCGGTGTCAGCGGTACCCAAAATGTTATTTTTACCGCTTCTGCAGATTCATCCGGAAATCCTTTGCCGCCCGGAGCTACAATCTCTATTAACCCTTTACAGTGTCTTCCCACTGCTACTACTTCCTGCAATTCAAATATGGTTATTTCTAACATTAATACGCCCGGTACTTATAAATTAAATATTTGCGGTACAGCAATATCTGGGTCAGAGGCTTTAATAAAGTGCGATGCTACAAAATATATCTTAACTCTGGTTGATACCCCGCCTTATGTTAATATAACAAATAATCCTCCGGCTGTTGACGAGCAATACTGTAATATTGGACCTGGAAAGGGCAAAATAAATTTCAGCTGGTTTTATGAAGATAATGAAGGAGATAAAGAAATTAGTTACAAATTACAAGTGGCCCGAGAAGGCGATACAAATTTCAATAGTCCAGCAGTAAATATTCTTTGCGATACTTCAACTTGTCTCGGCCAAGTCAATTCTCATACGTCTGATACCTCAGCAGTTTTTATTACTCCTGATCCTGGTGCTAACGAACTTGGCTATGATACTAATTACATTTGGAGAATAATAGTGTGTAATGCTTACGCTTGTTCTAATTGGATACCTGGACCACCTTTTTCTACCGCCGACCATGCTTACCCTTATCCAGATTTTGATTATTCGCCAAAGCCAGTTGGCGCTAATGACATAGTCAAATTTAAAGATAAATCAATTTGCTATCGAGTAGGGAATCCTTCTCAATACGAGTGTAAAAATACAACATATAACCAAAATATCCAGTATGAGTGGGATTTTGGCGATGGTACGGATCCCAATTATACAAAGGGCGATGTGATTCATATATATACAAAAGAAGGAGTATATCTTGCGACACTTGAGATAACTGACGGAACACTCAATGGAAGCTGCATTACGGAACCACCCATTTCAGTTTCAATAAGCAGACCATTACCCAAGTGGAGAGAAGTGTCGCCGACATCTTGGCTGGAGAAACTTTTAGCCTATATTTTTTAGGATTTTAAAATAATTACCCCGCCCTTTGCGAACAAAGGGCGGGGTTTACATCTTTTTAAGAATTTGCTATTATATTTATGTGAATTAAAAATTATTTATTATGAACTTTTGGTTTTATTCGACGTATTTCAATCTGATTATTAATGATTATAAATTTCAAAAAATAATAAGAGATTAATTTTTTAGTTAATAATCATTTTGCCTGCGTCAAAAATAATGAATAACCAAATTTTCTTTTTTAACAATGAGTCAACTTATTCCACTTATAACAGGGGTAGGAGCCCTAGCCTTTGGAGCAATTTTGGGTTACTATGCCCGTCAATCGATTGCCAAAAAACAAGCTGGAACCATAGAGGCAAAGCTTCAAAAAAAGATTTCTGAAGCCAAAGAGGAGTCAGAAACTATTTTTAGCGAAGCCAAAGAAAGAGCTGATAAAATTTTAGAACAAGTAAAAAGAGAAGAAAACGAAAGAAGGAACCAATTTTTAAAAGCTCAGCAAATTCTCTTGAGAAGGGAAAGTGTTTTAGAGGAAAAACTTTCCGGTTTTGAGTTAAAGGAAAAGGATTTCCAGCAAAAAGTAGAAAAACTAAGGGCAATAAAAGAAAGTTTAGAAGGATTAAAACAAGAGACAGTGGATAACCTGGAAAGAATTTCTAAGCTTTCCAAAGAAGAAGCAAAGAAAGAATTGTTACAGAGCTTAGAGAGAGAATATCAAAAAGATATTCTTGAAAAAATTAAAAAATTAGAAGAAGGGGGCGAAGAAAAATTTGAAAAAAAGGCCAAGGAAATACTGGCTACTGCCATTCAAAAATGCGCCTTATCTCAGGCGCAGGAAATTACCACTACCAATGTAAGCTTGCCCTCAGAAGAAGTGAAAGGAAAAATAATTGGCAAAGAAGGAAGAAATATCAGGACTTTGGAGAAATTAACCGGCGTGGAAATAATAGTCGATGAAACGCCGGAATCTGTGGTTATTTCCGGTTTTGATCCCGTCCGCCGTCAAATTGCCAAAACGGCCCTGGAGAAACTGATTAAAGATGGCAGAATACAACCAGCAAGGATTGAAGAGGTGGTCGCCAAAACAGAAGAAGAAATAACTTCTCAAATGAAGGAAGCCGGAGAACAGGCTGTTTTTGATATAGGAATTATAGGTTTAGATCCAAAAATCATCCAGTTATTAGGTAGGCTTCGTTTTAGAACGAGTTACGGCCAGAATGTTCTTTTGCATTCAATCGAAGTCGCTCATTTGGCTGGCGCCTTAGCCGATGAGTTAGGAATTGACCCTCAAATTTCTAGAAAAGCGGGACTTTTGCACGATATTGGAAAAGCAGTTGATCATCAGATTGAAGGATCTCACGCCGATATAGGAGTTAAAATCTTGGAGAAATTTGGAGTAGAAAAAGAAGTAATTTCGGCAATGAAATCTCATCACGAAGAGTACCCCTATGAGAATTTAGAGGCAGTGATAGTTCAGACAGCAGATCAGATTTCGGGAGCCAGGCCGGGTGCAAGAAAAGATACTTTAGAGAATTATTTGAAGAGACTTGGCGAATTGGAAGCTATTGCCACTTCTTTTTCGGGGGTGGAAAAAGCTTGGGCTTTACAGGCAGGTAGAGAAATAAGAGTTTTTGTAAAACCAGAAGAAATTGATGATTTTGGAGCAAAAAAATTAGCAAGGGATGTTGCTAATAAAATTCAAGAAGAGTTAAAATACCCCGGCGAAATAAAAGTCACAGTTATTAGAGAAAATAGGGTAATAGAATATGCAAAATAATTAAAAATGATGAAATTAAAAATTACAAAAGCGGCGGTAGCTACCGCCGCTTTTGTGTCGAGAGCGGGTAACGGGATTTGCACCCGTGCCAATTCCTTGGAAGGGAATTATACTGCTACTATACTATACCCGCAGTTTTAACTTTATCGGAGAGTCGGGATTTGAACCCGAACTAAATCCTCCCAAAGGACTCGTGCTACCGTTACACTACTCTCCGTTTTAGATATATTAATTATTGCGTTGCGCCCAATTCTCTTTATTTTTATCACTTCGCCACCTTTTAGTCAATTTTTATTTTGTATGATATAATATCTCAATGAGTTTTAAAAAAATTTTGGAAAATTTTAATATCTACGCCCAGTGCCAAAAATATGAGCTCTCCCTTTGGCAATGCCCCCAATTTCTCTTTTTAATAATGGGAATAATTATTATTTTTTCTACCATTATTACTTATGTGATAGGTTCTCATTATATTGATAACCCTCAAATAGTAGTTTTAATTACCCTTTTTCTCGCCATTTTTTTATTTATAATTGCTTTTACTGTTACTCAAAGTTTTGATAAACTTGCCGAAACTAACAGATTGAAATCAGAGTTTGTTAGCGTGGTCTCTCATCAGCTTCGGGCCCCCCTTTCCAATTTAGCTTGGGCAATTGAAATTTTAATGTCTGGCAGGATTGGTTTGATAGAAGAACAGCAGGTTGAATACTTCAAGATTTTGAAAGAAAATAGCGGCCGGATGAAAGAATTGGTTAATAATTTATTAACCGTTTCTCGAATTGAACAGGGAACTTTACCCTTAAAAAAGGAGGAATTTTTTTTAGAAGATGTGATAAAAAATTTAATTTCTGTCTTTACGCCCTTTGCTAAGGCCTCAAATGTGGAAATAAAATTTGAGAATTCTGGAAGCCTCCCTAAAATTTATAATGACCCTTCTCAGGTTAGATTAGTTATAGAGAATCTTTTAGATAACGCTATTAGATACATCAAAGAGAAAGGCGTGATAAGTATTAAATTAAAACAAAAAAATAACGATATTTATTTTGAAATTAAAGATAATGGTGTTGGTATTCCCCAGAATGATCAAAAATACATTTTTCAAAAATTTTTTCGTTCGGAGAATATATTAAAATATCAAACCCAAGGTTCCGGTCTTGGCTTATACATCGTTAAGTCAATTATAAAAAAAGCCGGTGGGAAAATCGGATTTCAATCCGAGGAAGGAAAAGGGTCGACATTTTGGCTTACTTTACCAATTAAATCTTAAAACTTATAACTTAAAATTTGCAACCTAAATTTTATAATTTTTTATAATTTTGGTTTCAAGCTACAAAAATTATGAAAACTATACTTTTTATTGAGGACGAATCTGCTCTCCAAAAAACTTTTGGAGATCTATTAAAACAAGAAGGTTATGAAATGATATCCGCCCTAGACGGCGAAATAGGTTTAGGATTGGCGAAAAGCAAAAAACCTAATCTAATTTTACTTGATCTTATTTTGCCTAAAGCTTCTGGCTTTGAAGTTCTAGAAAAATTAAAAAAAGACGGAGCCACCAAGGAAATTCCAGTCATCGTCCTAACCAATTTAGAAGCGATGGAAGATATAGAAAAAGCCCTTATCTTAGGAGCAACAACATATTTAGTAAAAGCCAGTTATTCATTAGAAGAAGTCTTGGAGAAAGTTAAAAAGACTTTGGGAGACTTATGAAAGTAGAACCCAACCAGCTAAAGGCATTTCTTTTAGATTCTGGTTTAATTACCGGAAAGCAGTTTGATGATGCCAAGAATAAATCTGAAAAATCCAATAAAAAATTGGAAGATGTTTTAATTTCAGAAAATTTCGTTTCCCAGGAAGAATTAATTAAATTAAAGGCTTATATTTTGGGGATTCCCTTTATTGACTTAGAAAAAGAAATTATAGACCCAAAGGTTTTAAAGTATATTCCCGAGCCGATAGCTAAATCAAATAATATAGTTGCTTTCAAAAAAGAAGGAAGTAATCTCGAAGTGGCGATGTTAGATCCAGAAGATTTAAGAACAATTGAATTTATAAAAAAAACAGCTAATTTAAGAATTCTGCCTCGGCTTACTACGCCAGAATCTATTAAAAACGTTTTAAAACAATACCAAAAATCTTTAGAAGTAGAGTTTGGAGAGCTAATCAAAAAAGATATAACTGGGTTAAAATCAATAAAAGAAGAGGAATTTGAGGAAAAAGAAGAATTAAAGAAGGTCGCCGAAGAATTGCCTGTTATAAGAATAGTAGATACTTTATTAAAGCATGCTATTTTGCAGCGAGCCTCTGATATCCATATAGAACCAATGGAAAAAGAGGTGGTAGTTCGTTACAGAATTGATGGAATTTTGCATGATGCCATGACTTTGCCAAGGCAAGTTAGTTCAGGAATTGTTGCCAGAATAAAAGTTTTATCAAATTTAAAACTTGATGAGCACCGTTTACCTCAAGATGGCAGATTCAAAATTGAAACTGAAGAATACAGATACTCAATTAGGGTTTCAGTTTTGCCGATTTTCAATGGCGAAAAAATAGTAATGAGATTATTGTCAGAAACTGCTAAGGCTTACACTTTAGAAGGATTAGGATTAAGAGGCAGTGCTTTAGAAAGCGTTCAAGATGGCCTAAGAAAACCAGTGGGAATGATTTTAGTAACAGGACCGACTGGTAGCGGAAAAACTACTACTTTATATGCGATGATGGAAATTTTAAATACGCCGGGTGTTAATATTTCAACCGTTGAAGATCCCGTTGAATATAGGATGCCGAGGATAAACCAAACTCAGGTTAATCCTAAAATCGGACTAACTTTTGCCAACGGTTTAAGGTCTTTAGTTCGACAAGACCCCGATATTATAATGGTGGGAGAAATCAGAGATAATGAAACCGCTTCTTTGGCAATTAATGCGTCCTTGACGGGTCACTTGGTTTTATCAACCCTGCATACCAATTCTGCTGCGGGTGCCATTCCCCGTTTGATTGATATGCAGTCTGAGCCATTTTTAATTTCATCTACCTTAACCTGCATTATTGCCCAAAGGTTAGTCAGAAAAATTTGTCCGGAGAAAGAAGCATATACTTTTTCTAACTCCGAATTAAAAAATTTAGAAAAATACTGCGATTTAGGTAGAATTCTAGAAATTTTAAAAGAGGATAAAATAATTAAACCAAAGGAAACTTTTAAAAATATCAAATTTTATCGACCGAAAACTTCTAAAGATTGCCCAGAGGGTTACAGGGACAGAATTGGAATTTACGAAGTTTTACCAGTAACTGAGACAATTAAGGAATTAATTGTGAAAAAGGCCACAGCTGATCAGGTTCAGAAGCGGGCCCAAAAAGAGGGTATGAGAAGTATGATCGAAGACGGTTTTATAAAAGCAGCCCAGGGGATAACCTCAATTGAGGAAGTATTAAGAGTAATTATAGAATAACCTAAAGTATTAAATGTCTAAATATTTTTATAATGCTAAATCCTTAGGAGGAGAGAGTAAAAGTGGAATTATCGAAGCTAAAGATGAGCATCAATTGGCAAAAATCTTGCATGAGCAAGGTTTTGTTTTAATTTCTTCTAATTTAGAGGGAAAAGAAAAAAAGAATAGGCTTGATTTTTCCCTCCCCTTTTTTAAAGGCGTATCTTTGGCTGAAAAAATGATGTTTACTAGGAATTTACAAGTGATGATTTCTGCTGGCCTTCCTTTGCCTAGGACTCTAAAGACTTTGGCTGTCCAATCTAAAAGTGAAAAGTTTAGAAAGGCTTTGCTTGGAATAATGGAGGAGGTGACAAGAGGAAATAGTTTTTCTGATTCTTTGGCAAAATATCCCGATATTTTCTCCGAGCTTTTTATCAGCATGATAAAAGTTGGGGAAGAATCTGGAACATTAGATAGCGTTTTGAAAACTTTAGGGCATCAATTGGAAACAGAGAATGAATTAAAGTCAAAAATAAAAGGAGCAATGATTTATCCTGCAGTTATTATTTCGGCAATGATTGGCATTGGGATTTTAATGCTAATAATGGTTGTGCCTAAATTAGCCGAGACTTTTGAAGAATTTAACATCGAGCTCCCATTAACTACAAGAATTACAGTATTTATGGGTACATTTTTAGCCCAGAGATGGTATTTACTTATCTTCCTAATAATCGTTTTTATCCCTTTTTTAAGGACGATTACGAAAACAAGGGGCGGTAAAAAATTTATAGACAGTTTAATTTTAAAGATTCCAATTATTTCAACCCTTATTAAAAAAATAAATTCCGCTTTTACCGTTAGAACGCTCGGTTCTTTGATTGCTGCCGGTGTCCCTTTAGTTAGAGGATTAGAGATCACTGCCGGCACATTGGGAAATTCTTATTTCAGGGGAGCAATTTCAGCTGCGGTAGAAGAGGTCAAGAAGGGGGAAAAATTATCCACTGTATTAGAAAAATACCAGAACCTTTATCTTCCTATTGTAATTCAGATGATAGCCGTAGGGGAAGAGACAGGGGAAACATCAAGTATTTTGATGAAATTAGCTGATTTTTTTGAAGACGAAGTTTCAAACGCTACTAAAAATTTAACCTCAATTATCGAACCAGTCTTAATGATTGTTATTGGGGCAGCAGTAGGATTTTTTGCTATTTCAATGATCCAGCCAATGTACTCAATGTTAGGATCGCTATGAAAAAAATAGTTTTTAAAAATGGTTTTACTTTATTAGAACTACTTATAGTTATTGCAATAGTATTTATTTTGGCAGCCATAGCTACTCCTTCATTTAGAATTTTTCAAAAAGAATCTGGTTTAGATAATAGCGCTCAAGAAATTGTAAATACTTTGAGGTTCGCCCAAAATAAAACTTTAGCTTCGGAAGGGGCGAGCCGATACGGTGTTTATTTCAATGTTGCTACTCAACCCAATCAATACGCCTTATTTAAGGGCAATAACTACGCGACGCGAGATCCATCTCTTGATGAGACGCACAAACTCCCAGGATATATTGAGATTTATAATATTAATTTAGGGGGCGGTTATGAAACAGTTTTTAATCGTATTAATGGCACCTCCTCTTCTTTTGGAAATTTGAGCCTAAGACTTATAGATGATCCTTCGAAAACAAAAACTATTTATATTGCAAGCTCTGGTCTTGTTAATTTAACTAATGTCTCAGCGCCTTTGGGCGGGCGATTGGTGGATTCGCGACATATCCATCTTAATTTAGGATGGTCTATTCAAAACGCAACTCAATTAAAGTTTTATTTTCCTGAAATACCCCAAACCGAAACAGTTAATATGGAAGATTATTTTAATATTGATAAAACAGCTTTTGAGTGGAACGGAACCTTCAATGTTTCAGGCGCTGATCAGACAATTAGAATTCATACCCATTCCTTAGACGTTAATAATACGATTTTATGCATTCATCGTGATCGCGATAATGGGAAAAACGACCAAGAGTTGTTAATTTACGTTATCGATGGTGGCGTCAATAAAGACGTAGTCCATTATCTATCTGACGCGAGCGATACGGCTGAAAAAGGATCTTATAGTAGTGAACTCCAGGTCCAATAAAAATTCATGCCTTTTAAAAAATATTTAAAAATTAAAAAAGGGATCTCAGTTATAGAAATTTTGATAATTATTGCAATTATTGTTATTGCCTTAGTGAGCCTATTGGAATTAGCAACTTTCTCCCTAAAGCTATCCATTCAGAATAGAGAAACTACCCAAGCTAAAAATATTTCTGAAGAAGCGTTAGAAGCGGTGAGAAATTTTCGCGATGGAACTACTTGGGATACAAATGGCTTGGGAACATTAAATTTGGATACGATTTATCATTTAGAGAAGACAAATGATAGTCCTCCAAAATGGAATTTTGTTCCCGGATCAGAAACCATTTACGGTTTTGAAAGAAGGGTTGTTTTAAGTAAAGTTTTTAGAGACGCAAATGATAACATCGCCGCCTCGGGGACAGAAGATTCTAATACTAAAAAGATTACAGTAACCATTTCTTGGAAAGATAAAAAAGTAGAAATTATAGATTATTTAACTAATTTTTAATAATGAAAAGAAGTTTTACCTTGATAGAGATATTAATTTATCTCTCTGTGTTAGCAATAATTATTTCAGCCGTTATTTCGTTTTTTATCTGGGTTAATCAATCTAACGCCAAGACCAAAGCCATGAGAGAGGTTATTGATAATGGCAGAAGAGCTACGGAGGTTATTACTTACGAGATAAAAGAAGCAAAAGGCATTTATTTTCCTACCAGCGTTTTTAGTTCAAACCCCGGCCAACTTTCTTTAATAACTTCAAAATATCTGCCAGAGGAAGAAACCGCAACTTATATTGATTTTTATATTTGCGGTACCCAAATCTGTTTTAAAAAAGAATCTCAAGATCCTATCGTCCTAACTTCTGATGATACCGAAATTAAAAGCTTAATTTTTAAAGAGATCGCCACCAAAAAAAATAACCCTTCTATACAAATTGAATTAAAAATTGATTATAAAACCCCCTCCACTAATCCATCGTATCAGGCTTCGGCCACCCTTGAATCAACGGCCTCTTTAAGGCTATATTAAAATGGCTAATTTTAAAATTAAAAAATATTTCCCAATTAAATCTATAAAAAATAACCAGAAAGGGTTCGCCGCTTTTTATATAACTATATTAGTGCTGGTAATAGTTTTTGCTATTGCAATAAATATTTTCATTCTATCTTTTGACCAGCAGAAAATTTCTATAAATATCGTTAGGTCATTACAAGCCTATTATCTTGCCGAGTCAGGAATTGAGGATGGTATTTTAAGACTAAGCAAAAGTATGGATTGGTCAAATCCTTACGCTTTAGATCTTGGCACCGGTACGGTAACTGTTGAAATATCAAATATAATTGGCGGCGTGAGAACCATTACTTCTACGGGAAATAATTTAGATAGGGTAAGAAAAGTCAGAACTACTTATCAAATTTCTACGCAGAATATTTCTTTTTATTACGGAACTCAGGCGGGAAATGGAGGTATAATAATGGGGAATAACAGTCAAATACAGGGCAATGTTTTTTCTAATGGAAACGTGGTTGCTCCTTCAGGTCGAGGAAATATTAGTAATAGTGTTATTGTTGCTAATAACGGTAATAGAATAGAGGGATTAAATGTCGGAGAAAATGCACTCGCCCATACTTGTAAAGATTCTACAATTGGTAAAGAATTAACCTATGTCTCGGGGGGAAGTTTACAGAATTGTACAGCAGTGGGTGCAATTAAAAGCCGACCCAATGAAATTGAGCCCGAAGATTTACCTATTTCGCAAGAGCAAATTAACGATTGGAAAGAAGAAGCGGCTGGTGGCGGAATTATTAATAACAACATATCCATTAGTGGTTTATTAAACTATCTCGGCCCAGTTCAAATTGGCACACCAGCCTCACCTAAAAATCTGACGGTAAATAATGGCGCCCAACTTAAAGTTACGGGCACCATTTACGTTACTGGCGATATTATTTTTATTAACAATTCTAAAATAGAATTAGATGGTAATTCTTACGGATCTTTCGGAGGCGTTATTATTGCTGATGGCAAAATAACAGTAAATCCTAATGTGATATTGAATGGTTCTGGTCAGCCGGGGAGTTATATTATGATTCTTTCCACAAACAGCTCATTAGATCCATTAACCCCCCCCATATATGTAGCAAATAATGCTCAAGGAGCAATTTTTTATACAACATCTGGCCTAATTTTTCTTAAGCAGAATATGACGGCTCGAGAAATTACGGGATACAAAGTTCAAATTGAAAATAATGCTATTGTTCAGTATGAAAGCGGGCTACAAGATGCAATTTTTACATCGGGCCCTGGGGGATCATGGAAAATAGAGGGGTGGAACGAAGTTGAATAAAATATTGATTAAAGCAGTTTTTTGTTCGAAGATTTTTAATGATATAATTTAATAAGAGTTTATGTTAGAAATGCTAAATTTAAAACCAGAAACTTTCGGTCTTGATATTTCCGATTTATCCTTGAAATTCGTAAAACTTAAAAAGAAGAAAAAATTTTTTGATTTAGCGTCGTATGGCGAAGCACCGATTAAACCCGGCGTTATAAGAAACGGCGAGATTAGAGATGAAAAATCTTTAGTTAAAATTATAGAAAACTCTTTGGCTAAAGTTAAAGGAGAAAAATTAAAAACAAAATATGTTATAGCTTCCCTGCCGGAAGAGAGGGCTTTTTTACAGGTGATTCAATTACCAAAAATGACCGAAGAAGATTTAAAATCAGCTGTTATCTATGAGGCCGAAAATTATATTCCCCTTCCCATTGAAGAAGTTTATTTAGATTTCCAAATAGTTAAACCAGTTTCTAACCATTTAGATCACCTTGATGTTTTAATCGCAGCCTTGCCAAAAAAGATTGTTGATAGTTATTTATCCTGCCTAAAACAAGCCGGATTAAAGCCTAAAGCATTAGAGATTGAATCGTTGGCTATCTCTCGAGCCGTGATAAAAGAAGGGCTAAGCAATGCCCCCGTTCTTTTGATAGATTTTGGTGCGACAAGAACAAGTTTCATTATTTTCAGTGGCTATTCTTTACTTTTTACTTCTTCTATTCCTATTTCTTCTCAACAAATCACAGAAGCTATTTCCAAAGCAATGAAAGTTGATTTGGCTCAAGCTGAAAAATTAAAGATAGAGTATGGACTTCAGTTGAGGCCAAAGAATAAGGAAATCCAAGACGCCACGACGCCTATTTTGATTGATTTGGCGGGGCAGATTAGAAAACACATTGACTATTATAAAAATCATCCTTTTCACGAACATCTTCCTTCCTCCCAAAGAAGTTTGGAAAAGATTTTACTTTGTGGGGGAGGAGCTAATCTTAGAGGATTAACTGATTTTTTATCCTCTGAAATCCGTCTTCCCGCTGAAATAGCCAATCCTTTAGTAAATATTTCAGCCAACTCTCCAAAGTATAAGTTTCAGCTTTCTCCTGATCAATCGTTAAGTTATGTTACCGCCCTGGGATTAGCCTTAAGAGGATTTCAAGAAACATGATAAATTTATTACCGCTTAAAGAAAAGAAAAACCTTCAAGAAGAAAAAAGACTAAAATTTATCTTAATTTTAGGAATTTTATTATTAGCCATTTTTGTTTCTTTTTGCCTTATTTTATTTGTGATAAAAATAATTATTTCTAGCCAGATAGAAACTCAAAAGACAATTTTAGAGAAAGGAGAGAGCGAATTTCAAAACTCCCAGCTTAAAGATCTTCAAGAAATTATTAATAATTCTAATAAAGCCCTTTCCGAATTGAACACTTTTTACAAACAGCAATTTGATTTTAGCGATATTCTGGAAAAGATTTCTAAAATTTTGCCCCCCAAAACTTATTTAACTAATATCTCTTTTAACTCCCAAATAGATAAAGATGGCAATAGATTATTGGCTTGTAACTTATCTGGATTTTCCCCGGATAGAGACACCTTACTTCAGTTTAAAAATAATCTGGAAAAGGAAACAGAATTTAAAGAAGTCTATTTCCCGCCATCAAATTGGATTAGTCCCATTAATATTAACTTCTCAATAAATTTTAAAATTAGTAAATGAGTACCGCTAAAAAAATTTATTTATCATCAGCAATATTTATTATAAGTTTTGGCTTATTTGTTTTTATAATTCTTATTCTTTTTGCCGATATTAAGAAAAAATCTGGAGAGATTCCCCTTCAAAAGCAAGATTTATCTTTTCTTCAGGCTAAGATTGATAATCTTGGTAAATTTAAAAATATCTACCAGGAAGTCAACCCAAATTTAGATGAAATTAATAATCTTTTTATTGATCCCGAAGTTCCTGTTGAATTTATAGGATTTTTAGAAAAAACTTCTCAAGATTGCGGTATTTCGATCAACACATCTTTGCTTTCTGCAAAGAAAAGCGATAAAGATTTTTGGAATTTCCTCTCTTTCCGAATAACCGCTGCAAGCTCTTTCTCAAAATTTTTAACATTTCTTGAAAAAGTAGAAAATAGCCATTATTTAATCGAGATTCAGAACTTGAATATTAAGAGGCTATCCGAAGATGACCTTAAATTAAAAGACTTTGAGGGTTTTTCAGTGGGGGATGTTGAGGTTAATTTATCAATCAAAGTTTATACTAAATAATTTTATGCGCCAAAAAATCGATTTAAGAAAAATTAAAAATTTCTTTAAAAAATTACCCCGAATTTTATGCGAACATGCCTTTCTGACTTTTTTGTTATTATTTTTAATAATTATTATTGCCGGCGTGATTGCTTTATACAAATACAGCATTTTACCACAAAAGACCGAACCCCCATTTGTAAAAAAACCACCTCAATTTAAGGAAAAGGATTATCAAGAGATTTTAAAGATATGGCAAGAAAGAGATAAAAATTTTCAAGATGCAGGTTCTAATAATTTCCCAAATCCTTTTCAGGAAATAAAAACAGAGACTGGATCTTCCTCTCCTCTTACCGAACAGGAACAAGAATTACAACCTGAAATCCCGCTCCAAAATCTCCAAACAGCGATCAATCTTTATAAATTTTATTTATTGAAGGGAGAAATACTATCTTCGCTTGGAGATAGGGCAAAGCTTTGGGAAGAGCTGGGCTTGGGTGGAGCTTCAGAATATTATGGCACTATATATCAAAATCAAAAATTGCTCGATGAACTAAAAAAAATATTTAACGTTGCGTCCTAACTACCTTTACTTAAGTATTATTCATTGGTATCTTAGATTGACCGGTTAAATAAAGTTATCTATAATAACGGGGTTAAATGCCCCTGTAGCTCAATGGATAGAGTACCTCCCTTCTAAGAAGGTGATGGAGGTTCGATTCCTCCCAGGGGCACCAAATTAAATTTAAATTTATTATGGTGGCCATGGTGTAACAGCAGCACTAGGGTCTGTGGAGCCCTCAGAGGCGGTGCAAATCCGCTTGGCCACCCAGAATTTTATGTAAAGGCTCTCGGCGGCCCCCGCCTCGCACAAGGGGCGGGGTTTGGTTTGAAATTAACATACGTGGTATAATAAATATATGGATACTGATAATAAAAATAACACATCTCAAGAAGATTTAGCTTTTAATAAAAAAGGATATAAGATTTCAATTAAGGAAGGTGAGATTATGAAAATAATAGTAAGTAAATCTTGGGGCAAGATAGAAATTATGAAAAATTTAATGGAAGAGATTAAGAAATATTGGATTGATAAAAAGGATAAGGCAAAGGTTTTGGTTGATTTAGGTTTAGCTCCCAATGTTCCATCCTCTTTGTATAGGAAAACTGTTGTAAATCTTGTAAAGGATACAATAAAAGAAATAGGGGTCAATAAAGCAGCTATATGCAAAGGGGCATTAGTTCAAGGGATGGTGACATCGTTTATTATAAGAGCTATTGGTTTAAAGAATATTAAATATTTCAGAAAAGAAGAAGAGGCATTAAAATGGCTTAAAGAAGAGTAAAATAGGTTCTAACCCTAGTGGTATAGAAGCTTTGCTTCACTACGAGGCAGGTATCGTCCAGTCGGGTGAGCAAATTCCCGCCGCCTCGCACAAGGGGCGGATTTTTGGTTTTGGGCAGCCGCCACGCCATTGACAAATTGATACTTTGTATTTTATAATATAGTCGAAAAAAGATAAAAGGAGGTATTGTTATGGATAAAGATCAGAAGGAATTGAAAGTGATAAGTGTCGGAAGTGTTAAGATAGAGCAGTTTCAAACTGGTAGCCGATTGGCGATTTTCTGCCACGGTGCCGCCTTTACCGCTCTCGTCGTTGATCCTCAAAAGGGTCAAGCAATCGTAAGAATGGCGATAATGAGTTTAAGAGATGTAAAAGCAACTGTTGGCTCTCGGCCCTTTAAAAAAAGAAACAAAATTCACCTTTCGAGAAAGGCTGATCCTAAAATCAGATGGGGAGAGATTGTATTCGGCTATGAGGTTGTCTTGCGGAACGAAGATACCACTGCCAAAAACAAGGGGATGATCTTTTATACCGCCAGACAGATTACTGCGGTCAGTGGGCCTCGAATTGAATAATTCTTTATTAGACGGCCCAAAATTACGAAGAGCCAGGATAGGTTCGATTCCTAATCCTGGCTCGCTTATTTTATAAATAGATTTTGGCTCACCAAACAGGTTCTAACATCTTACGCCAGGGGACCCTAACGTCAAGCAAATCCTCTTAAATTAAGTTAAGGAAGTGTCAAGAATCCGCCTCGCAAGAAGGGTGGTTTTTTGGTAGAATATCAAATATGAACGATAACAAAAAATTAGCTTTTAGAACCACCCTTCATTGCGTGATTGGTTGCGGGGCAGGAGACACTTTGGGATTAATGATCGGAACTATATTAAGTTGGTCGTTTTTCCCAACCATGGCTCTAGGAATCATTTTAGGATTTATAGGAGGATATAGTTTAACAATGATGCCCCTTTTAAAAAGAGGACTTGGCGTGAAAAAAGCTACAAAAATTACAGTTGTTAGTGAAACAGCGAGTATAGTGGTTATGGAAACAGCAGAAAATTTAACAGCTTTCCTTGTCCCTGGTTTGTTAATCGCTAGTTTTTTAACGCCGCTGTTTTGGGGTGGATTTTTGATATCAGTAGTTGCGGGATTTCTTGCAGCTTATCCTGTAAATTACTTTATGATTTCCAGAGGATTAAAAAATGCTCACGTCCACCATTAAAAACAGGTTCTAACATCGTCCAGTCGGGGGAGCCCCGATTTCCCGCCTCGCACAAGGGGCGGTTTTTTGGTAGAATGAGAAAATTAAATAAAGAAGATGACAATAAAAGAAGATAAATTTGATGTGGCTGTTGTCGGTGCCGGGCCCGCGGGTATGATTGCCGCAGGAAGAGCGGCGGAATTGGGCGCCAAGGTTATTCTTATAGAAAAAAATAAGAAACCAGGCATAAAACTTCTTCTGACTGGCAAGGACAGGTGTAATATAACCAACGCCGAATTTAATCTAAGAAAATTAGTTGAGAACTATGGCAAAAACGGCAAATTTCTTTTTCATGCCTTTTCTGTTTTTGGACCAAAGGATATTATTAATTTTTTTGAAAAATTAAGATTAAAAACAAAAACAGAAAGAGGAAAAAGAATTTTCCCGCTTAGCGACAAATCAGAGGACGTATTAAGGGCGCTGATTAATTATTTAACAAAAAATAAAGTAAATATAGTTTACAATTCAGCTGTTATTGGGGTTGATTGCAAAGATCATAAAATTAAAAAATTAATATTGGAAAATGAAGAAATTGTGGCGGGAAATTATATTTTTTGTACAGGAGGAAAATCATATCCTTTAACTGGTTCTACTGGAGATGGATTTAAATGGGCGACTGATTTGGGGCATCGTATTAAAAAAATATCTCCCGTTTTAGTCCCTATTAAAATAAAAGAAAATTGGGTCAAGGAATTACAGGGACTAAGTTTAAAGAATGTTGAAATTAGCGTTTTTCAGAAAGGCAAAAAAGAAAGAAGCGAGTTCGGAGAGTGCTTATTTACCCATTTTGGTTTAAGCGGCCCCATAATTTTGGACATAAGTAAGAAGGTCGGAGAACTGCTAAAAGATGGAGAAGTAAAGTTATTGCTTGATTTAAAGCCGGCTTTAGACTCCGCGAAATTAGATGGAAGAGTTCAGAGAGATTTTAAAAAATATCGAAATAAATTATTTAAGAATTGTTTAGCTAATCTTCTGCCTTGTAAACTGATTCCTGTGATTGTTAAATTATCCAATATAAATCCAGAAAAAAAGGTAAATATGATAACAAAAGAAGAAAGGCATAATTTGGTAAGATTGCTGAAAAACCTCGAGATGACGGTGAGAGAACTTCTAGGGTTTGATTCGGCAATAATTACAAGTGGCGGAATTTCGCTTGAAGAGATTGATCATAAAACAATGAGGTCAAAAGTAATTGATAATTTATTTTTTGCCGGTGAAATTATTGATGTTGATGGTCCGACTGGCGGATTTAATCTTCAAGTTTGCTGGAGTACCGGTTATCTATCTGGTGAAAGTGCAGCTAGATAGAAGAACTTAAAAACTTTGGAATTAAGGTTTTATCCAACGGGTTCTAACATCGTCCGCCAGACGACCCTGACAAAATCCGCCTCGCACAAGGGGCGGGGTTTTGGCCCTCCTTTACCATTGTGAGTTTCGGACGAAGATAGTAAAATAAATTAAGATAACCTTCTTATCGTATGCCCAATGATAAAATTAAAAATAATATCTTTCGAAAAGAGGAAGATAGGGGCTATTTTGAGGTTTGGGTAGGGGATGACGGTATCGTTAGGTTAAAGGTGGGTGAAAAGAAATGGGATTATGATACTATGGAAAAAGTGGTAGATAGTTACAGTAAAGTCATCAATAGCTTAACAGAAAAACCTAAGGTTTTAATTGATCTTACATCATCGATACCCGTTCTCTCACCCTTAATTAGAAAAGGAATTGTTGAAAAGTTGAAGGATGTATATAATCTAGGCTTTGAGAAAGTAGCTATGTTTGGAGGTAGCACAATCATTAAAGTTACGACCGTTTTCGCTATGAAAGCAAGCAGAATAAAAAATGTTAAATACTTTAACACCGAGGAAGAAGCTGTAAAATGGCTTGAAGAAGAGTAAATAATTAAATAAAAAGCATGAACAACCAATCCAATAAAAATAATAATAAACCAATAATAAAAGTTTGGTTAGGAGAGGACGGAATTATATATATTTATTTAGCGGGTCAGTTGGGCGAGGAAGAAGTAAAAAGATTTATAGAAGAGAAAATAAAAATACTTAAAGAAATAAAAGGAAAGACAAAAACCTTTGGAGACTTAAGAGATATTAAGATGGGTAATTTTTCCCTGGCTACGAAAATAAAAAAAATGATGGTAAGTGAATTAAAAGAATTGGAGCAAGAGAAGGTTGAAAAAATGGCTTTGGTGGGGAAGGGAGTAATCTTAAAAGTAATAGGTTCATTTTTAGGAAAAGCATTAGGAATAAAAGAAACAAAATATTTCACCGATAAGGAAAAAGCCCTTAAGTGGCTTAAAGAAGGATAAGATAGGCTTTACATTATTTAACCATCGGAACCGAATTCCGCCGCCCCTCGCACAAGGGGCGGGTTTTTGGTAGAATGAATATTATGATTGAGGTAGAAAACTTAACAAAAAAATTCGGCAACTTTACCGCTGTTAATGATATCTCTTTTTCGGTTCCGGAGGGAGAAATTTTTGCTTTTTTGGGGCCAAATGGAGCAGGGAAAACTACGACCATAAAAATACTGACAACTCTCCTTAAGCCAACAAGCGGGAGGATAAGAATAAATGATTACGATCCCTTGAAAGAGCAAAATAAAGTGAGGCAATCTTTTGGAATCGTATTTCAGGATCCCAGTTTAGACGATGAGCTTACAGCCTATGAGAATATGGAATTTCACGGAGTACTTTACGGCGTTCCAAAAGAAATTAGGAAGGTAAGAATTGAACAACTGCTGAAATTCGTTGAACTGTGGGATAGGAAAGATAATCTTGTTAAGAATTTCTCTGGCGGTATGAAGCGCCGTCTTGAGGTGGCCCGGGGGTTGATTCATCATCCAAGGATTCTTTTTTTGGACGAACCGACACTTGGGTTAGATCCTCAGACTCGTAGCCATATCTGGAATTATATTAAAGATTTAAACCACCAAGAAAAAATGACAGTGTTCTTCACTACCCATTATATGGAAGAAGCCGAGAAGATGGCTCAAAAAGTGGCTATTATCGATAATGGAAAAATAGTTGCAAAAGGGACGCCTTCAGGATTAAAAGAGCAGACGAAAACAGCTTCTTTAGAAGATGCATTTTTGGCCTTGACGGGGAAAGTGATCCGCGAGGAAGAAGCTAATCCTCTTGATAGAATGAGGATGCGGCGGCAGTTGCATCGCCATTAATAAAAATATATGAAAGTAATTTATATACTTTGGCTGCGCCAAATAAAAAGATATTATAGATCAAGATCAAGAATAATAGGTTCTATCGCTCAGCCGCTGCTTTTTTTACTTGCTTTCGGTTTTGGCTTCGGGCCTATTTTTCAGAGAGCTGGCGGCGGAAGCTATATTCAATTCTTAGTGCCCGGTATAATTGCTATGGGAATTTTGTTCACTGCTGTTTTTTCCGGAATTGAAATCATTTGGGACAAGCAATTTGGTTTTTTAAAAGAGACTCTCGTTGCTCCAGTCTCCCGTTTAAAAATAATGATAGGCCGGACCTTGGGCGGCGGAACAGTGGCAGTTATACAGGGAATAATTATATTGATAGTCTCACTTTTCGTTGGATTCCACCTGCCCGGCCCCCATATGCTGCTTTTGTCTTTAGTTTTTATGTTATTAATAGCTTTTCTTTTTGCTGGTTTAGGAACAGTTATTGCTTCGCCGTTGAATGACATGCAGGGCTTCCAATTGATTATGAACTTTTTATTAATGCCGCTTTTTTTTCTTTCAGGAGCTCTTTTCCCTCTTCAGGGGTTGCCCAAGCTCTTCACTATAATTGCCAGCATTGATCCTCTTTCTTATGGGATTGATGGCTTGAGGGGCGCACTTGTCAGCGGCCTTAATTTTGGATTATTCCATGATTTCCTAATTTTATCAATAATTACAGCTACTTTATTTGTTATAGGCAGCTATCTTTTCTCAAAGATTCAGATTTAAGATGCTTTATTGGGTTATAGCTTGCGAAAGAATTTAATGATATAATATTAAAATATCTAAAGGTCGATTGATTCTGATTATAATAAAAAATTATATATGGTGAAAAATATTATTATAATAATTTTGATTATAGTTGTAGTTATTTTGGGGTACATGCTTATGGTGAGTTTTCCAAATAAAGCGAAGGCAGAGTGCGAGTCAAATCTAACAGCGGCAGTACAAACACAGGTAGCAAGCGCTGTTCAACAGTGTCAACAGGCACTTCAGCAAGTTATGCAAGTGCCCGCCTGCGCATCGGCGCTATCTCAATAATTTAATGCACAGATGACGGTCACCAAAAAATCGCCCGCCGGGCGATTTTTTGGTACAATAATAATGTATGGCAAGTGACGAAGAATTAAAAAAAGATTTTCAGATATTTATTGATGGAAATGGGATAATAAATTTAATTTCTATGGGAGTTGAAAGAAGGATAGAGGATATTAATCGCTCAATGGAAATAGTAGAGGAAACCCTTCTTAAGATTTTTAATGAAAATCCCGAAAAAAAATATAAAATGTTTTTTGATCTCTCTAAAATGGGAAACTTGAGAAGCGGTTTTTCCAGTGGCTCAAGGAAGATCGGAGCGAGAATTGCCCTAAACAAACAAATAGAGAAAGCCGTTGTCTTACAGTCAAGCGTATTTTTTAAGGTAATAATTAATTTTATTATAAACGCCTCTGGTAGAGGAAAAATTATGAAATTATTTTCCAACAAAGAAAAAGCACTAGGTTGGCTTAAAAATAGCGTTTTTAAAACTTGACCGATACCCTGCTTTGTTTATAATAAAATAAGATGGAAAATCAAGGTCAACAAAAATTTAATACGTGGTGGGACGAAAAAAACAACATTGTAAGGTCTGAATTTTTTGGAGATCAAGAAGAGAAAGACGCTGAATTATTTGCAAATAAAGTGCATGAGCTAGCCAATACTCATGGCGGCAAGGTGAAAATTTTGACTGATGGCAGAAAAGGAGGGAAATCGTCTACAACAGCAAGAAAGATATACTATGATTTATATGATTCCAGCGTAATAGAAAAATCTGCTCTTTTTGGCTTAGGTTTCGTCCAAAGAATTATAGCAAGCTTTATTCGTCATCGAAAAAGCCAAACCATAGCAAGATTTTTCGAGACAGAAGAAGAAGCCTTAAAATGGCTTAAAGAAGAGTAGAGAGTTCATATATATTTTTATTTCGTTTAATAAAAAACAGCTCTTTTTGGCTGTTTTTCGTCTGTTAAATTTTTTACTATTTTCTCTCTTTTAATTTTAATTTTACATTAATTTCTTTTTTATCCCTCAAGATTTTTAAAATAATTTCTTCTTCAATTTTGCATTTTTGCAAAAGATTGGCTAGAGGATTTTTTTCAGTGATTTTCTCACCTTGGCACTCTAAAATTATATCATATTCTTTTAGACCAGCTCTTTCGGCAGCTGACCCTTTTATTGTCGGGTCTTCTCCAAGTCTTTCTCTAATAATTAAAGCCCCATAATCTACTGGTAATTTGTGTTTTTCAGATATTTCTTTATTTAAAATAATATACTTTACGCCTAAAAAAGGCCTTTTGACTTTCCCATATTTTTTTACTTCCTCGAAATCTTTTTTGGCATAATCTATTGGAATGGCAAAGCCAATATTTTGAGCTCCCATTACCATTGCCGTGTTTATGCCGATAACTTTTCCTTCTATATCTACTAAAGGACCACCCGAATTTCCGGGATTAATAGCGGCATCGGTTTGGATTAATCCCTTTAAACTGGATGCTTGGTTAGTTAGACCGCTATAAGCTGTAATAAATCTACTTAGTCCCGAAATAACACCAGTGCTTATTGTGTCGTGAAACTCTCCTAAAGCATTGCCAACAGCAACTACTGTTTGCCCTAATTCAATTTTTTCCGAGTTACCCAACTCCAAATAGGGCAGATTTTTAGCATTGATTTTTAAAATAGCGATATCGTTGATCGGGTCTCGCGAAAGTACTGTCGCCGGGTATCTTACTTCAGGTTCTAAAATAATAGTATAGTCTGCTTCTGAGTCGCCGACAACGTGATTACTGGTAAAGATATAACCATCAGCAGAAACTATAAAGCCAGAACCTCCACCGATTTTTGTTTTTTCTTTTCTCCCTTTTTCAACCTGAGGAACAATTACATTCTGGTCGCCAAAAGGCAAAAAATAAAAACCTTCAACTTTTGGCAAGTCTTTTGAAATAACAATAGTAATTACAGCCGGACAAACTTTTTTGGCTATTTCAATGATTGGCGATTTTTCTTGCATATTCTAAAATTATATCATTAAGAATAATTGTAAACAAGAGAAAAATATGATAGACTTATTTTGAAAATTTAATTTTTAATTATCAGCATCGCCCCTATAGCTCAACGGATAGAGCAGACCCGTCCTAAGGGTAAGATGGCGGTCCGATTCCGTTTAGGGGCACAAATTTTTGTAGACGGTTGGAGGCAAACAATAATCTGCTAAGATTAAAAGATAAAATTTTGATAATGGGCCCGTAGTATAGAGGTAACACGCGACTATGGCATAGTCGAGTCCGGGGTTCAATTCCCCGCGGGTCCACAGGAGGAGATGTGCCAGAGCGGTTGAATGGGCCGCACTCGAAATGCGGTATACTCGAAAGAGTATCGGAGGTTCGAATCCTCCCGTCTCCGCGCAAAATTTATGTTAAACCCATTTAAAAAAATAAAAAAAGATCCGGAGAATTGGAAGGAATTTTTATCGCGTTTTTTAGAGTTGGAGAAAAGTTATAAAGAACTTTCTGAGGAATTGGAGAAATTAAAAAAAGAAAATTTATCTAATTTTCAGAAAATCGGAATAGTTAGATTTAATCCGTTTAAAGAAGTTGGCAGCGATCAAAGTTTTTCAGTCGCTATTTTAAATGGAAATAATGATGGGGTAGTAATTACAAGTTTATATACGAGGGAAGAAAACCGAGTTTATGGGAAACCAATAAAAGCAGGTTTTTCAGAATATACTCTTTCCGAAGAAGAAAAACAGGCAATAGAAAAAGCAAAGTATGGAAAAAATAACTCAAAACCAAATAACTCGACCACCGGTAGTGGTGGTGCTAGGCCATGTTGATTCGGGAAAAACCTCAATTTTAGATGCTATTAGAAAAACTCACGTGGCTGAAGGAGAATCGGGCGGTATTACCCAACATATCGGCGCTTATCAAATTGAAAAAGATGGTAAAAAAATCACCTTTTTAGATACTCCTGGGCATGAGGCCTTTTCGCAAATGCGATCTAGGGGAGCGAAAGTTGCCGATATAGCTATTTTAGTGGTAGATGCTTCCAAGGGCGTCGAAGAGCAAACAAAAGAAGCTATCTCTCATATTAAAAAGGCAGGTATTCCTTTGATTGTAGCTTTAAATAAAGTTGATAGACCAGAAGTTAATTTAGAAAAAGCAAAAGGCGAATTGGCGAAGGAAGGAGTTTCAGTTGAATCAATGGGCGGCAAAGTTCCTTCAGTTGAAATATCGGCCAAAACCGGAAAAGGTATAGAAGAAATTATAGAAGTGATACTATTGATAGCCGAAATGGAAGATTTAAAAGCCGATGTCTCAAAACCAGCCGAAGGGACAATTATAGAATCCTACTTAGATAGCAAGAAAGGCTTTATTTCTACTGCAATTTTGAACGATGGAATTTTAAAAACGGGCGATATTATCGGTACGCCATCGGTTTTCGGAAAAGCAAAAAGCCTGGAGAATTTTCGAGGAGAGCCGATAGGAAGTGCTTTGCCGGCAGATCCAGTGGTTATTCTTGGTTTTGAAGGGGCTCCCGGAGTTGGTGAAAATTTTAAAACCTCCACCGATATAAAAAACGCAAAAGATTTTATTAAAACCCCAGAGAGGAAAGAAACAATTGAGACTATTGAATTAAAGCCGGACCAGAAAGTTTTAAATTTAATTTTGAAAACCGACGTCCTTGGTTCGGCGGAGGCGATTGAAGGAATTTTAAAAGGATTGCCTCAAGATAAAGTGATTTTAAGGATTTTAAAGTCAGAAGTCGGAGATATAGATGAGTCTGATTTAAAATTAGCTAAATCAAGCCGGGCTTTAATTTTAAGCTTCAGAGTCAAAACATCGCCGATTGCTAAAACCTTAGCCGATAGAGAAAAAATTAGGATAATGACTTTTGAAATAATTTATGAGCTGGTGGAAGGAGTGAGGAAATTTATGGAAAAGATAACGATATCAACATCAGTTAGGGTAGATTTGGGGAAAATTAAAGTTTTAGAAGTTTTTCTAACTGAAAAAAATCGGCAGATTGTGGGTGGCAGAGTAATCGAGGGCGAAGTTAAAAAAGGTTCTTTGATTGAAGTTTCCAGAGAAGGAGAGATTGTTGCTCATGGAAAATTGATTAACCTTCAGAGGAATAAAAAAGATGCAGATGATGTTCAAAAAGGCGATGAGTGCGGAATATTATATGAAGGAGATGCAAAAATTGAAGAAGGGGATGTCTTAATGATTTATCAGGAAGAAACGAGGAAAAGCGAACTTTAAATAAAAATTATAAAATTGTGCCAAAGCGTATTTCTCAGGTTAATCAGTTAATAAAAAAAGAACTCGGCCAATTTATTTTAAAGGAAGTTGAATTTCCTCCGGATATTTTGATAACAGTAACCAGAGTTGATACCTCCCCTAATTTAATTGAAAGCAAGGTTTATATTAGCACAATGCCAGAAGAGAGAGGGAAAGAAGTTCTGAAAATTTTAAATAAAATAATCTACAAATTGCAGCAAAAGATTAATAAAAGGTTAAAAATGAGACCGATTCCCAAAATTAGATTTGTTGAAGAGAAGGGAACGGCTGAAGCCGGAAAAATAGAAGAAATTTTAGAGAGCTTGAAAGGGAAAGAAAAATGATATATTTTAAAATGTGGCTTGGTAGCCAAGTAGCTAAGGCAACGGTCTGCAAAACCGTTATACGTGGGTGCAATTCCCACCCAAGCCTCAAAAGAATTCGGGCGAGTGGCGGAATGGTATACGCACAACACTTAAAATGTTGCGAGCGAAAGCTCATGTGGGTTCGACTCCCACTTCGCCCATCTCTTGAGGGCTCGAGAGTCCCTCCCCGTGCACAAAAAAGCCACCTGCGGGGTGGTTTTAAAATTTAAGACTAAAGATGATCTTATCCTTCTAAGATCTCTATATAAGAACCTTTCGCTTCGCTCAAGAACTTTGAATCTCATTCTTGAAAGGTTAACTTTCAAGAATCTCGATATAAGTTCTTTTCGCTCCGAAATTTAGGGCGTCTGAGTAAGAGGAAAACCAAATGTCGAAATGATAATTGCTTTTCTGCCAGTTCATTCTGTCTTCAACAACAAATATTTTATCGCCATATAGTTCGGGAATTCTGATTTTTGTTCCGAGCGGGAAATAATTATTGGCTATAATTCCATCTCGAACCGTTGTTCCGGCTGCAGTGATATAAGGAGTGTCGTCAGTTTCTTGGATTGTGGAAGAATACGCTGTAATTACTACATTTAGCCTTTGAGCTATCTCTAGTGGTGGGTCAGTGGGATTAGAGGAAGGAGATAGGCTATTCTCCTGAATAATAACTAATTTGTCGGGATTTAAGCCAAAAGCTGGGCTTTCAATGTCAGCCGTGGCTACCTGCGATCTGGATTGCCATAAAAGGTAGGCTCCGCTAATAATTACAGTGCATATTAAGACAATTAGAACTTTTTTAACCCCCTTGCGGAGGCGTTTAGAGTTGATTATCATTTTAAAATCCCCTTAAATGGGGATTTTACCATTTTAGTCTATCTGAACTATCCTGTCAAGGGCTTAAACTAAAAAGTGGTTTTTAGCCATTTTTGGATTCAGAGATTAAATAAGAGCGGGTGAAGGGAGTCGAACCCTCTTCTTATCCTTGGCAAGGACATATAATAGCCGTTATACGACACCCGCGCTGGTGCCAAAGGAGGGAATCGAACCCTCGACCCCATCTTTTTCAGAGATGTGCTCTACCACTGAGCTACCTTGGCATAAGGGGGCGGGACGCGTTGGGCTGCCTTCGATAATAATCTTTCTTCTGGCTTGTGGGCGGTGCAGGATTTGGACCTACGACCTTCTCGGTGTAAACGAGACGCTCTGCCACTGAGCTAACCGCCCAAGTGCCCAGGGAGGGATTTGAACCCTCACGCTCTTGCGAGCACTGCCCCTCAAACAGTTGCGTATACCAGTTCCGCCACCTGGGCGCATTTTCTCATGGCTTCTTTTATTTCACCTCCTCTTTTACTTCAGAATCCTCGGGAACATCTTTAATCGTCTCTTCTGTTATAGCTTCCTTAAATTCTCCTTTTTTTAGCTTTGCCCTTTTCCCCTTAGCTTTTCTTAAATAATAAAGCTTTGCTCTTCTTGCTTTGCTCCTTTTTAAAATCTCGATCTTTTCAATAAAAGGGGAGTGTAAAGGAAAAATTCTTTCTACGCCAATGCCTAAAACTACTTTTCTGACCGTAATTGTCGCCCCTGCTTCTTTACCGTGTTTTCTGGCAAGAATCAGACCCTCAAAAATATGAGTTTTTTCTTCGCCATCCTCTTTAACTTTTTGATGAACGCGGACGGTATCCCCAGATTTTGAATCGGATAGACTAGCTTTTAAAAGCGACTTCGAAAATGTTTCAATTTTTGTTGTCATAATTTTTGAGATTTTTTAATACTGTTTTTAAATCTTTGGGTAAAGCCGATTGAAATTTTTTTTCTTCGCCTTCTAATAACCTAATCTTTAAATAACTTGCGTGCAAAAATTGTCTTTTTAAGCCTTTTGGCTGGGGCTGATTTTTAAATCCATATAATTTATCCCCAACAATTGGATGGCCCAAGTGACTAAAGTGAGCTCGGATTTGGTGTTTGCGACCAGTTTTAGGCTCAGCCTCAATCAAATCATAATTTTCAAATCTTTGCAATACCCTGTATTTAGTGATAGCTTTCCTTTTCCCGACGGCGGACGGGTCTAAAGGTAAATAAATTTTTTGTTTTCGTCGATCGCCCGGCGAGCGACCGATTAGAGTTTCGATTTCACCCTCTCTATTTTTCAAATTACCGACCACTAAAGCTAAATATTTCTTTTCAACCCCCCTTTCTTTAAATTGTTTTTGTAAAAAATCTAAAGCCTTATCGTTTTTTGCTACCAATAAAATTCCCGAAGTATCTTTATCTAATCTATGAACCCTTTTTTCAAAATCGTCAGAATTTATTCCTGAGGGCTTATCGTAAACTATTAAATCTTCGTCTTCGTAAACCGTTTTTAGCTTTTCGTTTTGCATTTTGGTGGATCAACTAAGCTGACTTAAGCTAAGCTTAATTTAGTGGACGCGACCCGACTTGAACGGGTGACCTTCGCAATGTCAATGCGACGCTCTAACCAGCTGAGCTACGCGTCCATTTTAATTTACCCATTATTTTAAGAAGTTTTTCTCCGAGATAGAGTATTCTGCGTTGGAGCGCCATATCAAAATACATTAGCACACATACTCCCTTATAATCGTCGAAAGTTGGTTTAACCGTTCTTTTGTCGAATTGAGTTTTATGAAATTTGAATATAGGAATATTCAAAGTTTTAGACCAAAACTTCTTTAGCTGTATTTCCGATTGGTCTTTCCTTAGGTGAAGGCAGCATCGGAATTTTTTTTCATCTGGATTATATAAAAATCTGAATAAATTTAAAAAAGATTTTAAAAGATGGGGGTTTAAGTTGGCAATAGTAATTGTATTTTCCCTTTTAGTTCCCTCAGCTAAATAAAATATTGAGAAAATTAATTCTCCCAGTACTTTATCTATTTCAATTCCTGTTGTAAATTCTTCTACTTCTTGTCTAATTTTTTTAACTCTTTTTAATCTTTCTATGCGATGGACGTAAGATGCCTTCAATCTGGCTTTGACTAAAGCGGATAACCAATTTTGGTATAATTTTTCTTTTTGTTCCTGCGTTAATTCAACGTTCTTTAACCATCCACTAAGGGTAGAACGAGCCACACCTAAATTCTTTTCGATGTCCCTGATACTTTTGCCCTCTCTTCGTAATTTAATAGCCCAGCCTTTTTTATTGAATCCGTTATCATATTAGAACCGAAGATTACCTACTACTTTATTAGTATTTTAAGGTACTGATAATATTTTGTCAAAATTCTAAACGGTGTAATCGCCCATGGGCGTGGAAGGACTCGAACCTTCGACCTCGGCCTTATAAGGACCTTGCTCTACCGCTGAGCTACACGCCCACCAAAATTATTATGGATATAAGAGCCGTGCTCTAACCAACTGAGCTATGTGCCCACTAATATTTTTAAAGATATAAGAGCTGTGCTTTAACCGTTGAGCTACACATTCTTGATTTTCACCCTTATTGATTTTGTTTTTTTAGCTAAAGGATACTTTATTTTATTCTTCTCCGATGCGCCTTTTATTATTCTTTCAAATTCTTCCCTTTCAATAGTTTCTTTTTCAATTAATGTTCTTGCCAATTTTTCTAATAGCCCCCGCTTTTTAGTGAGGACTATTTTTGAGGAATTCTCAGCGCCTCTTATAAATTTTTCCACTTCTTTGTCAATTAAAGAAGCAACTTTCTCAGAATAATTTTTATATTCTCCAAACCCTCTTCCTAAAAATACCGATTCCTCTCTTTCGCCAAAAGAAATTGGGCCTAAAGATGACATCCCATATTCTTTAACTAATTTTCTTGCGAGTTCTGAAGCTCTTTCTAAGTCGTTTGCGGCGCCGGTAGTAATCTCGCCAAATTTTAATTTTTCTGCAACATATCCTCCCAATAAAGTCGCTATCTCGGTCAAAAATTCAGTTTTTGTCTTAATCTTTTTTTCTTCAGCAGGCATCTTCAGAGTATAACCCGCCGCCATTCCCCTGGCAATAATTGATATTTTCCTAACCGGTTCTGAGCCCGGTAAAAAGGTTGATGTTATAGCATGCCCCGCTTCGTGATAAGCAGCAATTTCTTTTTCTTTTTTTGACAGGACGTGGCTTTTTCTTTCAGGTCCCAATAAGACTTTTTCTATTGATTCTAAAAATTCTTCCTGGAAAACTTGATGCTTATTTCTTCTGGCGGCTAAAATAGCGGCCTCATTAGCTAAATTTGCTAAATCAGCTCCTGAAAAACCCGGAGTTCTTTCTGCAACTTCTCTAATCTTCACATTTATAGACAAAGGTTTTCCGCGACAGTGAATTTTTAAAATTTCTTCTCTGTCGTTAACGTCGGGGAGGTCTAAAACAATTCGTCGGTCAAATCTCCCCGGTCTTAATAAGGCTGGGTCTAGATTTTCGGGTCTATTGGTAGCTCCCATAATAATTAAGCCTTCTTCTCGCCCAATTCCGTCCATTTCTGCTAAAATTTGATTTAAAGTTTGTTCCCTTTCCTCATGTCCTCCCGTTACGCCCACTCCTCTTATTTTTCCGATACTGTCAATTTCATCAATAAAAATAATTGCTTTGCCTGCCCTTCTGGCAGTGGTAAATAAATCTCTTACCCTTGAGGCACCGACACCGACAAAAAGTTCAATAAATTCAGATCCAGAAATTGAAAAAAAGGGCACGCTGGCTTCTGCAGCTACGGCTTTTGCCAGGAGTGTTTTTCCTGTGCCCGGGAGCCCGACCAATAAAACCCCCCGAGGTATTCTTGCCCCCATCTGTAAATATTTCATCGGATTTTTTAAGAAATCAACCACTTCTTGTAATTCTTCCTTTGCCTCTTTTAAACCAGCTACATCATTAAAAGTGATTCTCTCTTTTGGTTGTCCTTCTGCCCCGAAAAGACGAGCTCTGGCCTTTGTGAAATCAAATGCCTGCATTGCTCCGGTTCTGGCTTGCCTGAAAATCATCCAGAAAAAGACACCAAAAAGTATGAGCGGTAAAACGCCAAACAAAACTGGGGTTAACCAACTTGAGACACTGCTAGGAGCCTTGTTTACAATTACTGCTTTGTCCAGGCTGTCTTTATTTACACCGTAATTTATCAAAGATTGGGATAAAGAAGAATCGCTTTCTTTTATTGATTCTGTTTTTGAATTGTCTTGGTAAGTTATTTGGAGATTATCGCCAGAAACTGTAATTTGCTTAACTTTATTTTGATTAATATCTTGGACCAACTGGCTTAAAGGTATTTGGTTTACTTTTCCGAAGGGTTGGGACAACAAAGCAAAAAGACCTGAAATTGCCAGGAAAATTAATAAAATAAAAATAAAATTTTTAACTAAGCTTTTCATTATAGACAAATTATATCAAAAAATATTAAAAATTCAAATGAGCCCCCTTGCGGTATACCGCAAGGGGGCTCATTTTTAAAAGCGAATATTAATTTCTGTCAGTTAATTTTAGGCTCATTTTGTGTTCTTCTGGACGAATTTCTAAAATCTGAAATTCGTATTTCTCCCCGATTTTTAGTTGTTCTTCCATTTTTGATCTTGTTCCAAATTCGGAAATATGGCAGAGTCCCTGGATTTCGGGTGTAATCTTTACAAAAGCGCCAAAAGGATTAAATTTGGTTACTGCTCCCTTAACCATGTCGCTTTTTTTATAATCTTTTTCAATATCCACCCAGGGGTCTTTTTTTAATGCCTTTAAAGAAAGAGAGATTTTATCATTAGAAATGTCAATAATTTTTGCTTTGACTTTTTCACCGATTTTAACAACTTCAGCTGGATTTTCAATTAAACGCCAGTCGAGTTCTGAAATATGGATTAACCCTTCTATTTCCAAAGGCTCAGTTGGGTTTTCCTTCGCTAAAGCTTCGGAAGGCAATAATTTTATAAAAGCTCCGAAATCAGTAACCCCCGTAATTTCCCCTTCAACCACATCTCCAACTTTATAATTTTTTAGAATTTCTTTTATTTTTTCAGCCCCTTTTGCCTTTTCAGATAAAATCAATTTATCTTCTCTTGGGTCTAAATCAAATATTTTTAATTCCAAATCTGTATTTATGAATTTTTGGAGCTCTCTTAAAATTTTAGCGGAATCAGCGCCCTCAACTCGAGGATAGTGTTCCGGTGCCAATTGCGAAACGGGTAAAAACGCCGGTATTCCAGAAATTTCTGTTAATAGCCCTCCCTTATTAGCTCCTAAAATTTTAGCAGTTATAAGTTCTCCTTTTTCTTTCTTCTCTCTTAGATTATCCCAAGTTAATTCTTTTGAAGCACCGCTTAAAGAAAGTTCAATATAACCATCTTCATTTTCCAAATCGATGATTTTAGTAAAAACTTGGTCCCCGATTTTAAGATCTTTTAAGTCATTTTTAGCCTCATAAAATTCTTTTCCGTAAATTATCCCTGTTCCCACAGCTCCCAGATCAACAAAAACACTTGATCGTCCTCGGGCGACAACTTTCCCCTCTACAATTTCCCCAACTCTCGGGGGCTTAATAAAATTATCTATTTCCATTAAATTTTCCATATCCATTTTTATAGCATATATTTTTTATAGAGGCAATAGTTGTTGAGTAGTAAATAATTTTATGATAAAATAATAAAATGTTCTGGTGCTAAAAGACTATAGCATCAGGAAGATTTATAAGTTTCAAAAAATATTTTAATAATATTATGCAAATTATTTGGAAAGGACAATCTTGCTTTCAAATTATAACTAATCGTAGTAAAAATGGCCAGATATCGATTGTAATAGATCCCTTCAGCGAAGACATTGGGCTTCGATTACCAAAATTAGAGGCTGATATTTTATTGATTACCCATAAACACCCCGACCATAATAATATTAAAGGAGTTTCGGGAACAGCCTCGATTGAGGGAGCAAAGGCCCCCTTTTTAATTGAGGGACCCGGAGAATACGAAATAAAGGAAGTTTATATCCAGGGAATTTCCGCTTGGCACGATGAATCTGAAGGTAAAGAGAGAGGAGAAGTAACAATTTATATTATGGAAGTGGAAGGTTTAAGAATATGTCATTTGGGAGATATTGGCCAGAAAGATTTAACCGATGAGCAGTTAGAGCAGATTGGTGATGTTGATATTCTAATGATACCCGTAGGCGGAGTATATACTATATCTGCCAAGGAGGCTGTAAAAATAATATCTCAAATTGAGCCTAAAATTACAATCCCGATGCATTATCAAACCCCGAAATTAAAAATTAAATTAGACGGGGTTGATAAATTTTTAAAAGCGCTAGGGATAAAATCGGTTACGCCCGAGGCAAAATTAACCATTAAAGAAAAAGATCTTTCTCCAGAAGAAGCAAAAATAATAGTTTTGAGTCCGAAATGATAAATTTTAAAAAAATTCAAAATTTACCCCTTTCGACAAGAAAAATAATTCTTTGGATGATGATGATTATTATCGGAATCGGACTTCTCTCTTTATGTGCTAGAAATTTTCAGAAAAAGATAGAAAATCTTAAAACAGGAGGAATTAAATTACCGAATTTCCAAGAAGAATTTAAAAATTTTCCAGAGGTTGAAAAAACACAAAATCAATGAAAAAAAATAATTCTCAAAAAATAAATAAAAAGATGGATCCGGGATTGGGCCGTGTTATATCGCAGGAAATTACCGAGGAAATGAAAAATTCTTACATTGATTATGCAATGTCAGTGATTGTTTCTCGGGCTCTGCCTGATGTTAGGGACGGATTGAAACCGGTCCATCGCCGGATTTTATATGCAATGTATGAAGATGGATTGAGACACGACACAAAATTCAGAAAATCGGCAACTGTTGTCGGTTCTGTTTTGGGCCGTTATCACCCACACGGTGATGTGGCGGTATACGATGCTATGGCGAGAATGGCGCAAGATTTTTCTTTAAGATATCCCCTGATTGATGGCCAGGGAAACTGGGGATCAATTGATGATCCGTCAGAGTATGCTGCTATGAGATACACAGAGTGTAGATTGTCAAAGATTGGCGAAGAGACATTAAAAGATATCGAGAAAGACACAGTTAATTTTATTGATAACTACGATGGCACAAAAAAAGAACCTACTGTTTTACCTTCGCCAGTACCTCAGCTTTTATTAAATGGTTCTTTGGGAATTGCTGTTGGAATGGCGACTAATATTCCCACTCACAATCTGAACGAAGTCTGTGACGCCTTGATTTATTTGATTGATAAACCAAAGACTGATACAGAAGACCTTTTTAAATTTATTAAAGGTCCTGACTTTCCGACTGGCGGAGAAATTTTTGATCAAAAAGAAATAATCCAGGCTTATTCACAGGGGAAAGGGCCGATTTTAACTCGAGGCAAAGCAGAAATAGTTGAGCGTGAAAAAAGCGGCCATCAGCAAATAATAATTACTGAAATTCCCTTCCAGGTCCAGAAGTCCACCTTGATTGAGCGATTCGCCAATTTAATCCAGGAAAAAAAGATTGAGGGTATAAAAGATATTAGAGACGAATCGGACAAAGAAGGAATGAGAATCGTAATCGAACTTAATCGAGATGCTTATCCTCAGAAGGTTTTGAATCGGCTTTATAAATTTACCGACCTTCAAAAAACATTTCATTTAAATATGTTGGCTTTGGCTGAAGGGATCCAACCAAGAATTTTAAGCCTTAGCGAAATGCTTTTATATTTTATAGAGCATCGGAAAGAAGTTGTTTTCAGGAGGACGAAATTTGAGTTAGAAAAGGCAAAAGAAAGAGCTCATATTTTGGAGGGGCTTCACAAATGTTTAGGCAATATTGATGCCGTAATCAGGACGATCAAAAATTCAGCCAGTCGTGAAGATGCCAAGATTAATTTAATGAAGAGATTTAGGTTGACTGAAATTCAGGCTAATGCCATTTTAGAGACAAAATTAGCAGCTTTAGCAAAATTAGAAAGAAAAAAAATTGAAGATGAGCTAAAAGAAATGAGGACGAAGATAAAAGAGCTAACCACCATTTTAAAGAGTCCTCAAAAAATAAAAGAAGTTATAAAAAGAGAGCTTAGAGAATTGAAGGATAATTTTGGCGATGAAAGAAAAACCAGAGTCCATGCTCAAAGAGTGGGCGAAATCGCTGAAGAAGATTTGATTCCAGCTGAGGAAACAATTATTACCCTAACTCAGGGAGGCTATATTAAGAGGATAAATCCAGACGATTATAAGCTTCAAAAAAGAGGAGGTAGGGGAATTGTTGGTATGAAGACAATTGGAGAAGATATTATAGAACATTTTCTTTCGGCTAACACCCATGATGAACTTTTATTCTTTACCGATTCTGGAAAAGTTTTTAAGGCACCGGTTTACGAAATACCGGAAGGGACAAGAGTAGCTAAGGGTCGTGGCCTTTTGAATTTTATTGAGATTTCTCCCCAAGATAAAATTTTATCTCTTTTTGCCCTCAGTAAAGAAGACCAAAAACAAGGGGTTAAATATTTAGTAATGGTAACCAAAGATGGTATAATTAAAAAAACCGCTTTGGAGGAATTTAATAATGTCAGGAAATCGGGGCTGATCGCCATTACGCTTAAGAAAGGGGATATTCTAAAAGGCGTCCAAAAAACTAGCGGCGAAGACGAAATAATTTTAGTAACAAAAAAAGGACAGGGTATTAGGTTTAAAGAAAAACAAATCAGGTCAATGGGAAGAAGCGCGGCGGGGGTAAAAGCGATTAGATTAAAGAAGGGAGATGAAGTTGTTGAAATGGACATAATACAAGCTCAAGACGAAAAGCTAAAGACCAAAAACTATTTATTGGTAGTGACGGAAAATGGGTTCGGGAAAAGGACTGATTTAAAAGAGTACAGGATCCAGGGTAGGGGAGGTTCAGGAATTAAGAGCGCGAATATAACTCCTAAAACTGGAGAATTAGTTGCTTCGAAGGTTTTAAGCGACGAAGAAGAGTTGATTGTTATTTCAAAAAGAGGTCAAGTGATCAAAACAACGATTTCAACCATTTCAATTCTTAGTCGTTCCACGCAGGGAGTAAGAATAATGAAATTAGAAACAGGCGACCGTGTCGCCTCCGTCACCTGCATTTAGTATCTTGTATCTAGTATAAAGATTCTAAATGCAAAATACTAGATACAAAATACAAAAACTATGGAAGGATTCTTAAACCCAGAAAAAGTGCTAACGCAGCTGAAATTGAAAAAAGATATGACAGCCGCCGATTTTGGTTCGGGATCCGGCGGTTGGGCGCTGCCTTTAGCTAAAAAATTAGAAGACGGACAGGTTTTTGCAGTAGATATTTTAGAAGAGCCTCTTTCTGCATTAAGAAGCAAGGCTCTTTTGGAAAAAATTTTTAATATAAAGACTATTTTGGCTAATGTAGAAGAAAGCATAGATTTGCCGAAAGAAAGCATGGATATAATTTTAATGACTAACCTTTTGTTCCAAGTAGATGATAAAAAGAAGGTTTTAGAAGAAGGAAAAAATTTTTTGAAAAGGGGAGGAAAAATCTTGGTTGTTGACTGGGAGCAGGATGCTCCCTTGGGGCCAAAAGAAGGAAGGGTGCCGGCTGAAGAAGTAAAAGAACTGGTCTCGGAAGTCGGATTAAAGTTAGAAAAAGAATTTCCTGCCGGAAGCCAGCACTATGGATTGATATTTACTAAGCCTTAGCTATTTTGCTAAGGTTTTTTATTTGCTATAATTAAACAATATTAAAAACAAATAAAAGATGAAAAAAATATATTTCTTATTATTTTTGACAATTTTAATAGCTGGCGGTCTTTTTGTTTTTTCAGATTCAGCCAAGGCTCAATGTGTTGCTACTTTATATGACAATATAGGGTGTTCATCTTCCGATACTAGGCTTGTTATAGCTCAACCAGGATCTAATAATCTAGGAGTAAGAAATCCAGATTCTGCGCAAGTAAATTCATCCGGCTGTACTTTGAGATTATACGATAACGAAGGATTGGCTGGTCGTTATATAGTCCTTGGATACGGTCTTACTACAGCCATTAATGTGGACAATACTGATGTTGCTGTAATCTCGCCAGCATGCACAGGTGTTACTCTTTATGATAATGAAGACTCTGGAGGTACCGAAACTTCCGTTTCTTCAGCTCTTTTTACCGGTAATTGCGTAGCCCTTCCACGCGGTGAGGCGAGCTCAGTTAGAATTATGGGTACCCCTGGATGCACCGTGAGATTTTATCCCAACGGCGTTAATTGTTCTTCCCTTGGCACTCGTTATGCTACTCTTGGCGTTGGGTATTCATCTTCTATTCCTAGCATTAACAATGCCGCCGAATCAGCAACATTAAGTTGCGGTACTGCAACCATCTGGGAAAATGAATCTCAGGGTGGCAGATATACCACCTTGGGCGCTGGCACCTCAACGGCTCTTTGGTTTGATGGTAGGGCTAATTCTGTTCAGCCAGTTTCCGGTTGTTCTATAACCCTTTGGGATGGAATTGATTTTTCCGGTACGCCAACCACTCGTAATTACGATGCTACTTGTCCAGCTCTTTCTGGAACAGCCACTAGCGCTACTTCCGCAACGGTTCAGGCCGCTGCTGCTATTCCCACCCCCACCCCCACTACTTGTAGCCAGACATTTAAAGTTGTAGACAACACTTCTTGTACTACATCTTGTCCTGCAGTTTCTGGGGCTACCGTGATATGCATTGATCCTTTGGGCAATAACACACAATGTGCTACTAATTCGAGCGGTAATTGTAGTATTAATCTTACACAAGGTACGCATTATACTTGTAATGCTGCAAAAACAGGAATGAATACTTCGGGGGGGTCTGGTTTTAATGCCTGTAATAGTGCCGGCATAACTTTAACATTAAGCACCTCTTTCAGTTGCACGCCGACAGCCTGCGACACTTCTCTTAGGAAGTATTGCCAATCGAATGGTACATGGACTTCCGTAGATGATCCATTATATTGTAGTAATTGCAGTCATTGCGGTGATTCCGCTACCAATTGTGATGAAATCGGTTTTAACTGTGGTATTATAGCTGGTTGTGCGGCATGTGGTACAGCTTGTTCTTGGCAAAATGGTTCTTGTGGACCCATAGGAACTTGTGTCGCAGGTCAAAGACAACAACTTTGTATGCCAACTGGTTGTACCGGAGGAACATGTAGTAGTGGGAATGCTCAATGCATAAATGATTCTTCTTGCAGCGGACCTAGTCCAACTCCAGGAAATAATTGTTCTTGGCAGCCTGCTAACTGTGGTAGTCCTTGTACTGCTACTCAAAGACAACAAATTTGCGGGCCAACTGGTTGCACTGGAGGATCATGCTCCCCTGTTGGTAGTACAACATGCGTAGGCGACCCTGCTTGCAATATTACTCCCACCCCTACCCCAACTGGTTCAGGGACTCCCACACCAACCGGTTCTGGGACTCCTGTTCCTACTGGTTCAGGGGCTCCTACTCCGAGTTCTGGTCCTGGCGGCCCAAGCCTTATCAATTTCCCCAACCCTCTTAATTTTGGAAGTATAGATAAACTTATAGATAATATTATTGGCTTCATTTTTTATTTAGCAATAATTATCGCCCCCATAATAATAATTTTTGGTGGATTTTTATTTATTACTGCAGCTGGTAGTTCAGAGAGGATTAATACCGCAAAAAGAGTAATTTTATATGCTGTAATTGGCCTCGCCATTGCCCTATTTGCAAAAGGTTTGATTTCTGTTATAAAAGATATAATAGGTGTAAATTAACTCCCTCCCTATTTTCACTCGCTATAAAATTATAAAAGGCGGTAGAGGGAGAAAGGTCGAAACCGCATTAGTTTAAAAGTTAAGAATTAATATATAAAATTAGAATATGAAAAAGATTTTAGGAATTTTTGCCTTTCTTGTCGTTTTGACAATATTGGCAGCACCAGTAATTTCTTTAGCTCAAACGACAGAAACTCCGCCTACTGCATCTACCCAATGTACTATGCGTCGTACTCTCACGGGGGCGAGCTGGACTAATTTAGGAATTACCTGTCCAGCTGCAGGAGATCCCTGCTTATTCACTAATACTGCATATACCTGCGGCGCTTGTTGTTTGTTTGATACAATCTATACTGTTACCAACTGGATATTTGTTATTGTGTTAATAATTGTAGTGATTTTCGTTTTACTGGGGGCTTATAATATAGTTACAGCTGGCGGTAGTCCTGAAAAAGTCAACACAGGGAGAAGTTATGTCATTTACGCAATAGTAGGTGCTATTGTTGCTATAATAGCTAAAGTTATCCCCTCGATTGCAAGAAATATCATAGGGATGTAATGGTGGGTGTTAATTAAAGGATCAGAATAGCTAAAGAGTTAGAAAAATATAAATTTTTATCAACTCCTCCACCAAGAGTGGTGGAGTTGATTTTTTTGTTATATGAAGATAGAATTATTTATTATTTGCCGAGGTGGTGAAATTGGTAAACACGCTAGCCTTAGGAGCTAGTCCGCAAGGATTGTGGGTTCGAATCCCACCCTCGGCACTTTAAAAACCGCGCTTAGCGCGGTTTTTAAATGACGATTCTAAAATTTAAATATTATTTCACTAAAATTTTTCTCCTTCTTTGTCTTTCGATTAGAGGTATTCTAATAGTTAAAATTCCCTCTTTCATTGTGGCTTCAACTCGCGAGGGATCAACTTCTTCTGGTAGAATAATTTGTCGCGAAAATGGCCCCCAGTAACATTCTTGGTAAAAATAATCCTTTTTTTCTACTTCGGCCGTCTTTTCCCTGATTCCTCTTATCATGATTAGATCATTTTCAATTGAGATATCTAAATTTTCAGGTTTTATTCCGGCAATTGCTGATTGAATGACCAAATACTCGTTTGTTTTATAAACATCTACTGTTAATTGTCCTTCTTGTCCAAACCATCTTTCCTTCTTTTCTTTTGGAACTTCCTCCTTGGTTTCTCTGGGGCTAGAATCTATCGATTCTACCTCAATCTCAATTTTTTTGATTTCAGTATTTTTTTTTGTTCTTAGTTTTTCTTTCGGTAATTTTTCTTTTTTTTCAGTCCCTTCTAACTTTTCTGCATCTTTTTTTTCAGCCTCCTCCTTTTTTTCTTCAATCTCCTCAATTTCTTCGGTTCCTCCCTTAATATCCATTCCCCTTTTAAGTTTTTCAAAATATGAACCCATAAGATTAGTGTATTTTACAAACGCTTTTTAATTTTTTTAATTTTCTAAAGCTTATTGTTACAAAAACGGCAAGGCCGATTAAAATAATTGCTAAGACCAAAAAATAAAAAAGAAACAATTGTTTATCAACGATAACTATTTGACTGCCTATTGTTTTTAAACTCTCTCCAATTTTTATTATAGAAAAATTAAACAGACCATGCAAGAAAATCGCTGAAGAAAACCCTATAAATAATAATTTCCCTTTTTGTTCCCGGTCGTAAAAAGATTTGGCTAAAAAGTAACCTATAGTTCCCGAGCACAATGTGTGCAAGAAAGTTGGCAGAATAAAACGATAGGCGGTGAGAAATGAAATTTGGGCAATCAAAAACGGTTTTTCAAGGGAAAATAAAACTAAAATATTCTCAATTGCGGCAAAACCCAAGGCAGCAATTATCATATAAAGCATTACATCCGTCGGTTCATCAAAGGTGGGATCTTTCAACACCTGAAATTTTACTACTAAATATTTTAAAATTTCTTCTGCGCCTCCTATTATTAAAAACATATAGAAGAAAATGCCCGATGATCCTGGCAGAAAATTATAAAAAGCGGAACGGAGTAAGCATACCAATCCAGTGCTTTGGCTATAACCGATAGGGAAGCACTCTATCAGAGCCACCAAAGGGGCAATTAAAGCGCCGATTAAAAAAATTTTGATGACCATTCTTTTTGGCTCAGGATGGACATCTTTTCTCAAATAAAAAATCAGCCAAATTATGCTCGGAGTCAATCCAAAGATTATGTAGGTTAAATAATTTATATTGGCCATTTCTCAATCATTAAAGATTTCTTTTTATCTTTTATCGGAATTTTTTGGTAAATTTCCTCGGTAATAAAAGGCATAAAAGGATGTAGAAGTTTGAGGGAATTTAACAAAATATAAGATAGAATCTGTTTAGTTTCTGCGGTATTCTGTTTTTTTGACTTTTCTATATATCTATCACAGAAGTCGTGCCAAAAGAAACTGTATAATTTGTGCGCCGCTTTCCCGAATTGAAAACTTTCTAAATCTTTATTTACTGACTTCGTTGTTTGATTTAATGCTTTCAGCATTCTTTTATCCGCTAAAGTTAAATTTTTAGTTTTAAGTTCTAGTTTTAAGTTTTTAGTTTTTAGTTTTGAGTCCGAGATTTGTAGTAAAACAAATCTCGCCGCATTCCAGATTTTATTGCAGAATTTTTTTCCCATCATTATATTGTCCTCTACGAATTTGATATCTTGTCCGCCCATAATCTGATAGGCAATACCGAATCTTGTGGCATCAGCGCCATATTTTTCTATAAGGATTAGAGGATCAATGCCCGTTCCCAATGATTTTGACATTCTCTTTCCTTCCCGCGTCAGAACAGTAGCATTGATATAAACATCTTTAAAGGGCTCTTTTTTCATAAATTCCAAGCCAGAGAAAATCATTCTTGTTACCCATAAGCTAATAATTCCCCGGTCTGTTACTAAAATATTGGTCGGATAGAAAGTTTTTAAATCCCTTGTTTTTTCCGGCCAACCCAAAGTGGCAAAAGGCCAAAGAGCCGAAGAAAACCAAGTATCCAAAACATCATTCACTCCTTCCAAGGGAATTTTGTGTCCCCACCATAGCTGTCTTGAAATGCACCAGTCTCTGATATTTTTCAGCCAGTCAAGATAGGTTTTTTCAAAACGCTTGGGGTGAAATTTTACCTTACCTTTTTTTACTGCCCCTATCGCCGATTTAGATAGCTCGTTCATTTTTAAAAACCATTGTTCAGAAGGAATCAACTCAACAGTTGTGTCGCATCTGTAGCATTTGGGAACTTGATGGGTATAATCTTCAATTTTTTCTATCAATCCTAATTTTTCCAAATCCTCAACAACTTTTTGGCGAACTTCTACAACCTTTAAACCTTGGTAGAGTAAAGGAGCTTTTTTTGTGATTTCTCCCTTCTCGCCAATTACCTGAATACTTTTTAAATTATGCCTTAAGCTGATTTCATAATCATTTAGGTCGTGGGCAGGAGTTACTTTTACCGCTCCCGTTCCGAATTGAGGATCAACTAATCTGTCGGCGATTATCAGTATTTCGCGATTGGATAAGGGTAAAATAATTGTTTTACCAACTAAATTTTTGTATCTTTCATCTTTTGGATTTACAGCCACGGCTGTGTCTCCTAACATTGTTTCCGGCCTCGTTGTCGCGACGATAATATAATTTGAGAGCTGGAATTTAGAATTTGAGATTTCTTTAATTGGGTATTTTATATACCAGAGCTTCCCTTTTTCTTCTTTATATTCAATCTCCAAATCCGACAAGGAAGTTTGGCATCTCGGACACCAATTGACAACCCTTCTGCCTTTATAAATCCAACCTTTTTTATGGTAATGCAAAAAGGCATATTCTACTGCTTTTGCATAATCTTTATCTAAAGTGAATCTTGTTCTTGACCAATCGCAAGAAGTTCCCAATTTTTTAAGCTGGTCAAGAATGATATTTCCGTATTTCTCCCGCCATTGCCAGACTTTTTCAATAAATTTTTCTCGACCTAAATCAAAGCGAGTCTTGCCCCCTTTTTTTAGTTCTTTTTCAACTACATTTTGGGTAGCGATTCCCGCATGATCAGTTCCTGGAAGCCAGAGAGTTTTATATCCTTGCATCCTTCGCCAGCGGATTAAAATGTCCTGAATAGTCGCATTTAAGGCGTGACCCATATGTAAAGTGCCAGTGATATTCGGCGGCGGGATCACAATCGTATAAGTTTTTTTTCTTTTTCCGGGCAATTTATCAGGATTAAAAAAACCACTTTTCTCCCAAAGCTGATAAATTTTATCTTCAACTATTTTCGGATCGTAGGTTTTTGATATTTCTTTCATATTAATCTATTCTAACACTTTTTCTCGTCTCGTAGTAGAATTTTAACATTTTTTGTAAAAACCACTTACCGAAGGCAGTAAAAATTTCACTACGGGGTGTTGATTTTCTCCAATTTTTGGGATAAGATTTGTAATACGCCGCCATCGTCTAGTGGTTAGGACCGCGGGTTTTCAATCCGCTAACAGGAGTTCGACTCTCCTTGGCGGCGCCAATAAAAAATCGCCCGTTTGGCGATTTTTTATTGGAAATTAGATTTACTCTAAATGTATCATTTTTCCGAAAGCTTTTAATTTTTCCCGCAAGGTGGGATGTTTTTTTAGTTCCGGATCTTCTTCTAAGATTTTTTTGGCTTCATTCCGGGCTTTTTCAACTAAGAAAATATCAGTTAAAGAAGCCATAGTTAAATCTGGAATTCCCCACTGTCTTGCGCCGGAAAAATCACCCGGTCCCCGAATAGCTAAATCTTTTTCCGCCAATTCAAAACCATTATCGCAGGAAATTAGCGCTCGCAGTCTTCTATTATAAACAATTCCCGTAGCATCAGTAAATAAAAAGCAGTAAGATTGATAATCGGCCCTGCCTACCCTTCCACGAAACTGATGCAGTTGGGCCAAGCCGAATTTTTCCGAGCCCTCAATCATCATTACTGCCGCATTTGGAATGTCAACTCCCACTTCCACGACCGAAGTGGAAACAAGAATATCAATTCGCTCTTCCTTAAAATCTTTCATTATTTTTTCTTTTTCTTCGGTTTTCATTTTTCCGTGGAGCATACCAACCTTCAAATCGGAGAAAACTTCTTCTGATAGTTTTTTATATTCGTCTTTTACGGCTTTTACTTCCATCCAATTTAATGCCTGCAGGGATATTTCTTGCTGGTTGGTCTGCTCCATATCAAACTCTGCTTTGGTGCGGGGTTCAATTCTAGGACAAATCACAAAAGTTTGACGGCCTTCTTTAACTTGCCGACGAATAAATTCGTAAGTTTCTTTTTTGTCTTTTGGTTGGATTATTTTTGTAATTATTTTTTTTCTGCCTTTTGGCATTTCATCAATAAGAGATAAATCAAGGTCGCCATAAATAGTGAGGGATAAGGTTCGGGGGATAGGGGTGGCGGTCATTGAAAGCAAATGGGGGATAAATTCTTTTTGTCGGCAAAGCATAGCTCTCTGTTCCACTCCGAAGCGGTGCTGTTCGTCAATAATTACAAAGGCTAAATTGTTAAATTGGACAGGAGTTTTGTGTTTAGTTTTAGGATTTGTGTCCTGAATTATGGCATGAGTCCCGATAAGAATATTAATTTCATTATTTTTAACTTTTCCCAAAAGTTCTTTTCGGGGAATTCTTTTGTTTTTAAAATAGCTTTCTTTTCCCGTAATTAACCCAATACCTAAATTAAATTTTTCCAAGAGATTGTTTATGGTTTTTAAATGTTGCTTGGCTAAAATTTCCGTTGGCGCCATAAGGGCAACTTGATATCCGGTTTTCGCTACGTTTAAGGCGGCCATCGCCGCCACTATTGTTTTTCCCGAGCCGACATCGCCCTCTAAAAGCCGGTTCATCGGTTTCGGTTTTTCCAGGTCTTTTAATATCTGCCAGGCGCATTTTTTTTGAGCATTGGTTAATGTAAATGTTAAACTTTCCGTAAATTCCTTCATTAGATCCAAATTTATAGGAATTTTTATCGCTTTTTCTTTGGACAATTTTATTTTTTCTCTTAAAACAAAAAGAGAAAGTGTAAATAATTCTTCAAAAGCAAATCTTCTTTTCGCTTCTTCGGCAAATTTTAAGGAGTCAGGGAAATGAATTTGCCAAAGAGCTTTTTCTAAGGGCAAAAATTCATATTTTTTCCTGATCTTTTCCGGCAGAGAATCTGGAATTTGACCTTTTAGCTTTATCAGTAGGGGCTTTATGATAAATCTTAACCATCTTGATGATAATCCTTCGGTTTCTGGGTAAACAGGAATAAGCCGACCTGTATGAGTCAGGCCGGAATTTCCAATTTCCGCTTTCCAATTTCCAATTTTTTCATACGCTGGACTGGATAAATATTTAGCACTTCCTTTACCATTTATTTTTCCCGCTAGACAGACACAATTCCCCTTTTTAAAAGTATTGATTAAATATGGTTGGTTAAACCACAGCACTTTTAATTTTCCCGTTTCATCACCAATAATCGCTTGTGTCAAAATCATTTTTTTTCTGAAAGTGCGGATAATTTTTACATCTAAAATTTCTCCCTGGAAACAAAAAGGGCCGCCCGTTTCGGCTTTTGAAATTGGAATCAAATTTGAAAAATCATCGTAACGATGAGGAAAATGATAAAGCAGCTGTTCGATAGTTTTTATTCCCAATCTTTTTAGTCTTTTTTGGTATTGCGGGCCAACACGAGGAATTTCTTCAATAGGAGTAGAAAGATTCATGTGCGCCCGAGAGGAATCGAACCTCTAAGCTTCAGGTCCGCAACCTGACATTCTATCCGTTGAACTACGGGCGCGAGATTTTGCGGTGGGGGTGAGATTCGAACTCACGAGCCGATTGCTCGACTAACAGTTTTCAAGACTGCCCCTTTCAACCACTCAGGCACCCCACCAATAAAAATGCGGTGTGTATTTGAAAATATCCGAACCGATTTCATTAACGGGCTCGGCGGGCGGAATTCCCCCCAAACCCCCTTTCCGCCCGCCTCGCCTTGAAGCGGAAGCGAAAAGGACGATTTCAAGTTTTTCTAAAATACCAAGCAAACAAAATTATAATTACGGAAACCAAAATCAGCCAAGAATAAATCGTCCAATTTATCAATGCGGCAAACAACAACATCATTATTGAAATCGCGGTTAAAATTTGATCCTTTTTAATTTTATTCATATCTTTGGCGGCAAATTCTTTTTACTATTTTTTGATAACTCTAACAATTTCTTTGTTAACTTTGGTATATCATTTTTGTATTTTCTTGAATCCGTTGCAACAAAGTATATATCTCCATAATTACGTTTAACTTTTTCATACATGCCAACGTCGCAAGTGAGTATTATGGATTTTGATAATATTCCTTCAGTTGCGATTATAAAATCATTTGATTGCAGAAATCTAAGTTTCTTACGTGACGCTAAAATTTTATAACGATCTAAAATTTCTTCTAACGATGGGCTTGCTCCGGTTAGTAAGATTCCGTGTAATTCTTTTCGAAAATTTTCAATAATTTTTAGAGCACAAGATACTCTCTTTTCTCGTTGTATAATTTTCGAAACAACCTCAGAAAATACATAAAGGGGAATATGAAAACGACAATTATATGGTTCCACAAAACCAAAAATTCCCTTAACTGCTTTATAATTCGGGTCTCTTACGTTAAGTAATGCTAAAACAAAAGAAGAATCAAGAAGAACGGTGGGGCCAATTTCCGGTGCTTGAATGGTAAGTAGTTTTGCTTTTTTCTTCTGTTTTTTTATGGCTTTTTTACCCTTTGACATAAAATATTAGGTTCAGATTATAATGTCCAAATTTTAATTTTATTACCAATGTAACTACCCAAATTTAATTCAATCAACCTATTTCTTAAATTTTGTTCATCTTCTTTATATACAATAATATGAAATGGAACAGGCAGGCCGTTATTAGACATGATTCTATTAGAAAAAGCTATAAATTGCTCACCGGCATTTTCAGAACATATATCTTCGTAGTTAGCTTTCGCCTCGGCAATATGAAGCAAACCATTATTATCAATCGCGATAATATCGGGGATATGTCCACCATGCTCGGTGGGTCGAGGATAATCATTATAAACAGCCCCTAAAATTTTAAAACCAAGATTATTTTTAAAATAATTTATAAGTGCGCTCACTAATTTTTGATGTTCTGGGCTTGGATTCTGCATAATACTTTATTTAAAAATTTCTTTAAATACGTTGTCTAATTTTTTATCGATGTTTTCTGGTAATTTATTATGAGGGATTTTCAAATGATCTAAAACAGTTTCGAATCTCTTAAATCCTCCGTCACTTCTTAATTCAACCCATTCAACTTTTCGGCTATTTAATTGTTTTTTGTTTGTATCTGAAAGTTTGTCTGCCACAAAAACCCTACTATCTCTTGCTATAACAGCGTCGGCACTTTCCGGATTACCACGCCCCATTAGTTTAACTTCGCATTTGTGTTGATTTTTTCCCTCAACTAAATAAAAATCAATCTCTCTTTCAAAATCGTCTTCTGCGATTTCTTTACCCTTTATCTTCAGAGAATAATTATTGTCAGATACGCCATATAATTTACAGAGCGTCTGCATTAAAGGTTTTTCAACTCTTTTACCGGCAGTGCTCCATAGGCCACCTCTTAATGCGGCTCTTTTTACTGCCAGCGTATTTATCATGATTAAACTCTCGCTAACATTTAAATCAACGCTCACCCCTTTAAATTTAATGGTTAATGTGAGATCAAGGTCGTGCTCTGTGTCTACAAGATTTTTAATCGCCTCATAAAGAGTGTCGTAATGTTCGTTTGAAGCGTCAATCACAATTTCCTTTGTTGAGGAATTAAACATGTTGTGGATTGTCTTTTCGTTTAATCCCGAATTGATTGCAATGTCTCGAGCCGGTAAATCGGGATTAAGAAATTCCTTTTTATACCAATCTACTGTTATGCCTTTATTTTTAAGTTTCGCGTCAATAACTCGTTTGAAAAAATCAATAGCGAATTGTAAAAATTCAGCATTAATAAGCGTTACGACTTCAATCCTATAGTCCTCTCCTTTTAGTAACTTTCTAATTATATTTTTTGCGACTTGTTCTGTTATTGTCATATTGTTCCTTTAAATGATTTAATGAAATTTTCAAGATCAACAAAACTCGGTTGATTATTTTTTAAACTAGATAAATTATTGCTTTTATTTAATTCTTCCTTAATTCTGTCAATATATTTTGATTCTTTTTCGGTGAGAAAAAAGTGACGATTTAAATTTAAGGCCGCTCGTCCAAGTGTGCCACTACCAGCGAATGGATCAAAAATCAAATCACCAATAAAAGAATAATACCTAACTACTCTGTTGCACAATTCTAACGGAAAAACAGCACTATGAATTTTATCAAATGTCGGATCAATACGCCAAACATTTGTCGTTTCGTATTTATCTAACACTTTACTTTTTTTAACTTTGTCCCAGTTATACTGCTGAATATTCCAGTCTATCAATTTATCAGATTTTTTTCTGTAAACCATTAACATTTCTGTTACTGCATTTGGCTTGTATGCTAGCGGCTTTCTGTGTTGAAGAAAGCCAGCATTTCTATTTTTAACACACGCTTCGGGTTTTAACCAAACAATATCATCAATAAATTCCCAACCCATTTTTACCAACAATGGATGAACATCGTAGGGGATAGGATATCTCTTGCTGGCGTGTGCCCGGCTTATTCTGGGAATAATAATTGGGGAAGTGTTAAGTACAAAAAATCTACCCTCTTTCGTAACACGATGAACCTCTTCGAAAACTCGTTCTAAAAAATTTAAATATTCATTATAACTTTGAAAAATAGAATAATCTCTAGCATTATAGTAGGGTGGCGAAGTAAAAGTTAAATGCACCGATTCGTCTGGCACATAGCGTAATATTTCTTGGACATCACCATGCACAATAGTGTTTCTTAAATAATTAGGGAATTCGTCGTGTTTTTGGGAACTGTTTGATTGATAGTGAAATCCATTTATTTCTTTATTTATAACTTCTTTAATTAATTCATTCGGGTGGTCAATTAACTTTTTAAGTTCTTTTTTTACTTCTTCCCTTTGAGAAAATACAAGCAACCCTCTGATTGCCTGCATTACCACTTTTGGATCGTTGTCTTTCAAAAATTCAATCAAAACCGGGATTGCTTTTTCATTTCTTAATCTGCCAACCGCAGAAACAGATTCTCTTCTAACTTCTGTACTCTCGTCTGAACGAGCATATTTAACGAAAGTGGGCAAAAGAGAAACATCGCCCATTTTGGCAAGATTTTTTATTGATAAGGTCCTGATATTTTCGTTTTGATTATTTAATAGACTTAGTAAAGGCTCTTTACTATAGCCATTTTCTAGCCTTCCCAACTTTTCTAAAGCATAAACAATCGTTCCATCGTTTTGATTTTGCAAAAAAGACAATAGAGCCTGTGTGTTATTTTTGAGCTCATCAATCAATTCTTTATTAACTTGTTTGCCCAATAATGATCTGTTCATAAAACTACTTTATTAAATCCTCGATTGAAACGCCGAATGCTTTGGCTAATTTAGCCATAATAAGCACGGACGGCTTTTTGATTACATTGCTCTCAATTTTTGTCAGGGTAGTGTATTTAACTCCGGATTTCTTGGCAAAATCCTCTTGCGACAGTCCTTGCTTATTCCGATGCTTTTTTATATTTTCGCCTATGTTGATTTCATTTGTCATATTTTCAATAATTTGATAGTATGATAATGTAGCAGCAGTTATTAGTTCTTTCAATATAATGATACCAAATTTTAAAATTATAATCAAACAAAAAATGAAAAGCCCGCTTCTGGCGTTCCGCTTTACGGAACAAAGACAAAAAATTCAATTTTGCGTTCAAAATCGGGTGGCGAGCCCGCGTAGCGGGCGAGCCAACGACCTCTTTTTCCGATTGGCGGTGTGTATTTGAAAATATCCGAACCGATTTCATTAACGGGCTCGGCGGGCGGAATTCCCCCCCAAACCCCCTTTCCGCCCGCCTCGCCTTGAAGCGGAAGCGAAAAGGCAAACCGCCAAAGAACCTGAAAAAATGTCGGCTCGAACTTTATTTTGAAAGACAAAAAATTCAATTTTGCGTTCAAAATCGGGTGGCGAGCCCGCGTAGCGGGCGAGCCAACGACCTCTTTTTCCGATTGGCGGGATATTCTAAAATTAGCTCGAACTTATTTTGAACGAAACTGCTAACGCAGTTTCGCCCCGCCCGCGCTTCGCGCGGGCGGGGAGGCAGACTGATTTTTTTTAGGCGTGTAGAAAAAAGATTAAAAAATAAAAAATTTAATAAGGTTCGCTTTCCATCTTTTCTATTATCATTTCTTTGATAATTTTAGGATCAGCTTTTTCTCCTCCTGTCTCTGATGGTAGAGGTAGAGAAAATTTAGCAAAAATATCTTCAAAGCCTTGCCAAGCTTTTTCATTTTCTCCAGCTAAAATGTAATTTACTACTTTATCCAATAATAATGGAAACCCATCCAAAAAATCTATCTTCCCCTCCATCTTTATCTTTTCGCTTATTAAATTTTGTAATTTATTATCAGCATCTGTCGCCTCTCTAATATATTCTTCTTTAAAATCAGTATTTCGCCTCAATAAATCGTCATTTTCTATCAAGTAATGTTGGAGGAAGCTCGCTCTTACATAGTAATAATACCCAGTTATAGAAAAAGGAGAAAATCTTTCGTCACGCATCACCAAATATAATTTTCCATTTGTTTCTTTAAGATTTTCTTCTGTGGGCCAGGCATTTGCTGCACCCAAGGCTTCAAAAAGTTTAATAAATTTTAAATTATTATTTTTATCTAATCTAAAAATATACCAGTTAGCGCAACACTTATTACCACCGCTCCAATCAGTTGAAATAATATACTTGTTATTTTTATAATCAAAGGTGAATAACTTACATATCGTACATGACAATGATGATTGGTAAACTCTTGGGGATTCATAGACCTCTTGACCTTTGTCGGAAACTACAAAATACTCTTTATATATCTCTCCTTCTTTTTCTGGACACTTCTCATTAGACCTAACACCATCATAATCGCACCATAATTCGAGTTTTGCACCATCTATTTTATATTCTCCTTCAACAAAATTTATATCTGTTATTATTGAAAAAATATTTTGAGCAATCTCACTTTTATCAATTTCTTCTGGTAATTTTTCTACAGGAAATTTTACTTCTTCTTTCTTCGATACTTCCGATATCTTTAACTCCTCTTTTTCTACCAACCACTGATAAACAAAAATTCCTCCGCCAACCATGGAAGATAGAATTACCACAATCAAAATATATTTCCAGTTAGTTCGCGGGTCTTTGAGAAAGTTATTAAATTTTTGTTTATTCATATTTAAAATTTAGAAACCTTTTTTCTACACGCCTAAAAAAAATCAGTCTGCCTCCCCGCCCGCGCGAAGCGCGGGCGGGGCGAAACTGCGTTAGCAGTTTCGTTCAAAATAAGTTCGAGCTAATTTTAGAATATCCCGCCATACGAGATTTGTCAACAATGCCGCCTCGCCGCTTCGCGGCTCGGCGGCCGAACAAATTTGCTCTCGGGCGAATAAATTAAAAAATATATGACTAAACATTTTATTTACACCAGAAAATCTTCTGAAGATGAAGAAAAACAAATTTTATCAATTGAAGCTCAAATTCAGGAATTGAGAGATTTTGCTAAAAAAGAAAATTTGGAAATTGTTGATGAATTTGTGGAAACAAAAACCGCTAAAGAACCGGGAAGATTGGTTTTTAATGAAATGCTATTACGAATTGAAAAAAGTGAAGCTGAAGGAATCTTAGCGTGGCACCCCGACCGCCTCGCCAGAAATTCTGTTGACGGCGGAAAAATAATCTGGCTGTTGGATACGGGAAAAATTACATCGCTAAAATTCCCCACTTTCTGGTTTGAACCAACACCTCAAGGAAAATTTATGTTGAATATTGCTTTTGGCCAAAGTAAATATTATATTGATAATCTTTCGGAGAATGTAAAAAGAGGATTACGCCAAAAATTAAGACGCGGAGAATGGCCGGGTTGGGCGCCGATTGGATACGCAAATAATCTGAGAGCTCACACAATTGAAATTGACAAAGAAAGAGCTTCAAAAATTCGCAAATTATTTAAGGCCTATGCTTCTAATAAATATATCTTGAAAGATTTAGCAAATTTATCTTTTTCTTTGGGTTTGGTAAGCCAGAGAAAAAGAAAAGGTTTATCTATAGCGGTAATTCAAAGAATGCTGGAAAATAAATTTTATATTGGATTATTCACCTATCGAGGCGAAATCTACGAAGGAAAACATAAACCAATAATAGATAAAACAACTTTTGATAAGGTCCAACAAATTTTGAAAGAAAGGTCTAAACCGAGAAAAACCAAAACTCTTTTAGATTTTCCGTTCCGAGGATTTTTCAAATGCGGCGAATGCGGCCGGGCCATAACCGGCGAACAACACATCAAGAAATCCGGCTTAATTTTCAGATATTATCGCTGTACCAAAAAGAAAACTGTTTGCCATCAGGAATACATTAGAGAAGAAGAATTAGCAAAACAAATTGAGCAGATTCTTTCAAAATTGGTTTTGCCGGAAAATTGGCTTTCAAAAATGTTAGACCAAGTTGAAAAATGGAAAAATGAAAAAGAACAATCAATTGAATCTACGACAAAACCTTTAAAAGAAGAATTGAAGGATATCGAAACCAAAATTTCAAAATTGCTTGATGCTCATTTGGAAGGATTATTGGAAGCCGACGAATATCACAACAAAAAAGCTGAACTAATAGAAAAGAAACTTGCTTTGAAACAAAAAATTGCCCGAATTGGACAAAAAGGCAACTATTGGCTCGAACCGCTGGAAAATTGGCTAAAAGAGGTAAATCAAATTCAAAATTTGATTTCTCGCAAGTTATTGCGAGAAAAAGGAGAATTTTTGAGAAAAATTGGCTCGAACCGGCAAATTCTGGACGGAAAAATTGTTTTCACCCCTGTCGGGGTGTGGAAAACTTACCTTAATTTATTCGGCCGAGAGCAAATTTGTTCGGCCGCCGAGCCGCGAAGCGGCGAGGCGGCATTGTTGACAAATCTCGTATGGCGGAGAGGGTGGGATTCGAACCCACGAGGGAATTTTACTTCCCTAACACATTAGCAGCGTGCCGCTTTCAACCGCTCAGCCACCTCTCCGATGGCTTATTTTACTCACAAATTTTATTAAAGTCAAACTTAAATTAAAATTAATTTTTTATCCCTCTCTTGCTACTACAATCCCTACAACCTCGTTGGCTCCGGATTCAAGTAGTTTTGCGGCGCATTCTTCCATCGTTGAGCCCGTTGTATAGACATCGTCTACTAACAAAATTTTTTTATTCTGGATTAACTCTCTGTTTTTTATTAAAAATACATTTTTGATATTCTTTTTTCTTTCTTCTCCCGACAAATCTATTTGAGGTAGGGTTTCCCTTGTTTTAATTAAACAATCATTTATTAAAGGGATTTTTAAATAACTTGCCAATCCTTTAGCGATTTCTTCTGATTGGTTAAATCCGCGCCATTTTAGCCTTTTTTTATATAAGGGGATTGGAATTAAGGTAAATGAAGATAAATCAGGTTTATTGTCGAGCAATTGGAAATGTTCTATTATTAAAGAAGATAGAGAGTTTGACAGTTCTTTGATAAAAGGCTCATATTTGAAATTTTGGATTAATTTTTTGACTAATCCATTTTGATAGGGTAGCACCGAATAAAGACCATTGAGGTTTTTAGATTGGCATCGCTTACATTTCCCTGCCCTTAGTAATCTTATGGGTTTTTCGCAGAGACAATATATGTAAGGAGAGACTTCAAGGCAAGATTTGCAATCGTCGCACAGATAATTTCCCTCCCCGCCACAATTTAAACAGAAACGGGGAAAGAAAGTTTCCAGAATAGAATTTTTTATATAGCTTTTCCATATAGACATACCTTTTTTAGATGATATAATATATCTAATGTCTTGGATACCCTTTAAAATAATTTCAAAAAGAGCATTAGGAATAGATATCGGTACTGCTTCTATAAGAATGGTTGAACTTTCAGGATCCAAAGAAAGACAGAAGTTGGAAAATTATGGCGAAATTCCAGCCCCGGCTTTTTTTGATAAACCCTTTAGAAGCGTTGGCAAGAATACTCTTTTGCTGTCTAGCGAAGACGTGGCGAAAGCAATTTTAGCCGTGATTAAGGAATCAAAAATTAAAACTAAAAGAGCAATTTTTTCTATCCCCGATTTTTCCAGCTTTTTTACTAATATCGAACTGCCGTCGATGACAAGTGAAGAATTGCCTCAAGCTATTGAGGCCGAAGCCCGCCAGTATGTACCCCTTCCCTTATCTGAAGTGACTCTTGATTGGCAGATAATTGAAGGCGGAGCCCCAAATCAAAAAACAAAATTTAAAATTCTTTTAGTTGCTGTTCCTAATGAAGTTATAAACCAATATCAGGAACTTGCCAGGCTTGCTGAGCTTGAACTTGTTGCAATGGAGGCAGAAGTGTTTGGTTTAGTAAGATCATTAGCTGCAGACCAGAAAAATACAATTATTTTAGTTGATATCGGGGCCCAGAGCACTACCTGCAATATCGTTGATAGCGGATCCTTAAAAAGGTCTTACAGTTTGGATGTTTCGGCAAATGAACTTACAGCTGTTTTAGCAAAATCACTGAATGTAGAATATAAAGAAGCCGAAGGGTTAAAAGAAAAATATGGCTTAGAAATTCAAACGCCGTTCCAAAATGATCAGGAGAAAAACATCAGGGCAATTCTTCTTCCCTTGGTCGACTTAATTATGTCGGAGATTGAAAAGATTTCATTGAATTTTTATCAGACCGACAAAAAAGAAGTTCAAAAGATTGTTATCACCGGCGGTTCGGCTTTGATCCCCGGTCTTAATAAATACTTTGAAGGAAATCTTAAAAAAGAAATAGAAATTGCCAACCCATTTTTAAATATATTTTATCCCCCGATTCTTGAGCAAACTTTAAAGAAGATGGGGCCCTCTTATTCAATAGCAGTGGGGATGGCTCTTAGGGGATTGGAATAATAAAAAATAAGAAAGAAAAAAATATGGTTGAAATTATCCCAAAACCGATTAAAAGGATACCTCTTTGGCAGAATATTTTATTTTATTTTTCTATAACCATCTTGATAGCGTCTGTCGCGATCTATTTTATTTTGGGTAATTTCCTAAAAAAATCATCGGCAGAACTAGCAAATTTAGAAAATGAAGTATCAAAAGGGAAAACAGTGGACGAACAGAATTTAGAAAATAGAATTTTAGGATATCAGAAAAAAATTGAAGATTTCTCAAGGTTAATTAAAAACTATCAACAGGCATCAAGTATCCTCAATTTTATTCAAGAATCCGCCCATCCGAAGGTATGGTTTTCTTTAGTTGACTTCGATATCAATGAGAATTCGGCTGCTATCGAAGGAAAGGTAGATAATTTTCAGATTTTGGGTCAGCAATTTTTAATCTTTAAGACTAACCCCCTGGTCAAAAAAATAAATTTATCGAATGTTTTAATAGGTAAAGACGGGGTAATTGAATTTAGCCTGAAATTTCTTTTAGACCCTCAACTATTTATTTCTCAAAACACAAAGTAAAAATATGAAAAGGCCACTTATTATAGCTATTTCCTTTTATATCGCATTAGCGCTGGTAATAGGATTGATAGTACCAAAATATAAAGACTTAAAAGCGGTTCAAGGCAAGATTGCGAAAGCAAATCTTGAGCTTCAATATAAGCATGATTATTTTTCTCTTTTAGGAAGCATTTCCGAGCAGTTTAAGCAATACGAAGACCAGCTTTCCAAAATTGATTCTGCTATTCCGGCGGAGATGTCTGCTTTGGATGTTTTTAATTTTATTAGCGATGCAAGCCTTCAAAATGGCCTCATCTTAAAAGAGATAATGGTAGAGAAGAGTGTTTCGGCAAAAGATAGCCCGCGCGTAAAGGAAAACTATATTAATTTTGCGGTTTCTGGTTCTTACCCTTCCTTTAAAAATTTCCTTTCTGTTTTAGAAAAATCAGCTAGAATTATTCAAATAGAGAGTATTTCTTTTCGTTCCTCAGAAACAGGTTCGGCAGGAAAAGAAATGCCTACTCTCTTTAATGTGGGAATAAAGGTTAATTTTTATTAAGAATATGGCCATTACTTTTATTCAGCAAAAGAAAAGACAAAAATATTTACTCATAGTTTTAGTAGTTTTGATTGCTATTTCTTTGCTTGTGGTTTGGCAGTTATTTTTGGTCAAACCAAAACCAGCTGCTCCCCAGCAAGTTTTAAAAAAACCCGAAGTAAAAATTGATTTCGATACATTAAAGAATCCTATTTTTAATAATCTTATTCCTTTTGAGCCAATACCTCCATTTGGTGAAAAGATTGGCCGGGATAACCCATTCGTTCCCCAAAAATAAATTATGAGTCTAATCCAACAATTAGTGAAAAAAGAATTATTGGATAAAGAAAAGGCCGCGGCATTCGAGGCGGAGGTTAAGGCGTCAGGAAAAAGAGAAGAAGAGTTGATTCTTGGCCGAGGAATTACGGATGAAGAAACCCTATTTAATTTAAAAAGCGAAAATTTAAAAGTTCCTCTTAAGAAAATTGATCCTGAGGATGTTTCTCGGGAGATTTTAGATTTGATTCCTGAAGATTCAGCTAGGTATTATAAAATAATACCCTTGGCAAAAAAAGATGAAACTGTGGAAGTTGGGATGGTTTATCCCGAAGACCTGAAGGCTCAAGAAGCTTTAAAATTTATATCACGGCAAGGAAAATTTTCTTATCAGATTTTTTTAATAACTCCAACGCTTTTTGAAACTCTTTTAAGAAAATATAGAACCCTGAAAAAAGAAGTTGGCCGGGCATTGGAAGAATTAGAGACCGAATTCAGAGAAGAAAAGGAGGCTAAACGTCCTCAGACAGCAGCCGAAATTGAGAGAATGGTTGAAGAGGCGCCAATTACCAAAGCTGTAGCTGTAATTTTGCGGTATGCCGTAGAGGGGGGAGCCTCCGATATCCATATTGAACCTACTAGGGAAAAATTAAGAATTAGATTCCGAGTTCTCGGCAATTTATATTCATCACTCACTTTGCCATTAAAAATTCATCCTGCGGTTGTAGCCCGCGTTAAGATTCTTTCTAATTTAAGGATAGATGAAAATAGAGTTCCCCAGGATGGAAGGTTTTCCGCTAAGATTGGCGATAAATATATTGATTTTAGGGTTTCTACGTTTCCAACTGCTTTTGGAGAAAAAGTAGCAATTAGAGTTTTAGATCCCACACTTGGCCTGAAGAAAATTGAAGAGCTTGGCTTGGAAGGGAGAAATCTCGAGGTTGTAAAAGAAGCAGCAAAGAAACCCTTTGGTATGATTTTAGTTACCGGTCCTACTGGTAGTGGTAAAACTACTACCTTGTACGCAATTTTAAATATTTTGAACAGAGAAGAGGTAAATGTTGTTACCTTGGAGGACCCTGTAGAATATTTTATTGAAGGAATAAACCAATCTCAAGTTAGGCCAGAGATTGGTTATAGCTTTGCTACCGGTCTCCGCCAGATATTAAGACAGGATCCAAATATTATTATGGTCGGTGAGATTAGAGATTCCGAAACAGCTAATTTGGCAATTCACGCCGCCTTGACCGGCCATATTGTTTTATCTACTTTACATACAAATAATTCCTTGGGAGTAATTCCAAGATTGGTTGACTTGGGGGTTCAACCCTACCTGATTTCGCCGACTTTAAGCGTAGCAGTGGCTCAAAGATTAGTTAGATCCTTGTGTCCTTATTGCAAAAAAACGATAAAACCGAAAAAAGAAATTAGAGATATTATTTTAAGAGAAATCGAGAATTTTCCCCCGGTTATTAAAAAAGATATCAAAGTTCCTGTCCCCCTTGAAATTTATACAGCAGGTGGCTGTAAAAAATGCGGAAACGTTGGGTATGCGGGCAGGATAGCAGTATTCGAAGTTTTATTTATGACGTCCCAATTAGCAGAAATTATTTTAAAAGAGCCCTCGGAAGCAAAAATTCAAGAAGAGGCAAAACGTCAAGGAATGATTACAATGAAACAGGATGGCATCCTAAAGGCCCTTAACGGTGTGACCACTATAGAAGAAGTATTGAGAGTGGCCGAAGAAAAATAAGAACCTGACTTCGTCAGAACCTTGAATTACGGAAAATTTAAGAATCCGACTTCGTCAGGACCTTGTTTTTTCCGCTTCGCTTAAGGAAAAATAAATATTATGAAAAAAATTTTATTAGTTGAAGACGACCCATTTTTAGTTGACATTTATGCAACCAAACTTAAAGAAAGCGGATTTTCGGTTGAAGTAGCTACTTACGGAGAGTTTGCTTTAAAAAAGGTAAAGGAAGATAAATTCGATCTTTTAATTTTGGATATAGTGCTTCCCCATCTGGATGGTTGGGAAATTCTTAGAAGCATTAAAAGTGACAAAAAGCTAAAGGATTTAAAAGTGATTATTCTTTCTAATCTCGGGCAAAAGGAAGAGGTAGAAAAAGGACTTGAGTTAGGAGCCGCAAAATATTTGATAAAAGCACACTATACCCCGACAGAAGTAGTGGAAGAAATTAAAAAATATTTAAAATAATTCTATGCCAAACCACAATATTTTACTAAAAGAACTTCTTGAGGCAACTGTCCAGGAACAAGCTTCCGATTTACATATTTCGGCCGATCATTACCCCGTTTTGAGGATTACGGGACGCCTTGTTTCTTTGGTAAAAAAGAAGAAATTATCCAAAGAGGATGTTGACGATATCATTCATACCTTAATGACAGACTTACAGCGAGAAAAATTTTTAGCTGAAAAAGATGTTGATTTTTCCTATAATTTTGAGGAAAGAGCCAGATTTAGAGTTAATGTTTTTTTTCAAAGAGGAGAAATTTCCTGCGCTCTTCGTTTAGTACCGGCTAAGGTTAGAACTATTGAAGAATTAAATCTTCCCCCTATTTTCCACGAGTTTACTAAACCCCATCAGGGTTTTATTTTAGTTACGGGACCTTCTTCGCACGGCAAATCTACCACTCTCGCCGCTATGATTAACGAAATTAATCATCAGAGAGCCTGTCATATAATTACTATCGAAGATCCAATTGAGTATCTTTTTGAAGATGATAGAGCTATTATTGACCAGAGAGAGGTTTATCAAGATACTATAAGTTTTGCTCGAGCTCTAAGATCAACTTTTCGTCAAGATCCCGATGTAATTATGGTAGGAGAGATGAGAGACCCAGAAACAATGGCGACGGCTATTTCAGCTGCTGAAACTGGTCATTTAGTTTTTGCTACTTTGCATACTAATTCGGCCTCCCAATCTATTCATAGGATTGTCGATACTTTCCCGCCCGAGCAGCAGCATCAAATTAGGGCTCAACTATCAGGGTCTTTATTCGGAGTAATTTCTCAGCGTTTAATACCAAGGATTAAGGGCGGTCTTATTCCAGCTTGTGAAATAATGCTTTCCACTCCGGCAGTGGCCAATCTAATTCGCGAAAACAAAATTCATGAATTACCTTTAGTGATTGAGACTTCGGCCGAGTTTGGAATGATTTCTTTGAATAGATCTTTAGCTGATTTAGTAAAAAGAAAAGAAATCTCTTTTGAAAATGCAATGAACTATTCTTTAAATCCGGCTGAGCTGAAGATTTTAGTTGGGAAATTATGAAGTTCAATTAGGACCCCCTGTTTTCGTGCAGGACCCTGATAATTTCACATGAAATTCAATTATCAAGCCAGAACCAAAGAAGGCGATATTCAAGCTGGAATAATTGAAGCTTCTTCTAAAGAGGCAGCTAGTGTTCTTTTGCAAAAATACGGATTATACGTTACTTTTTTGGAAGAGGTGGGCGCAAAACCCATTTACGAGAGGAGGATAAAACTTTTTGAAAGGATTAATAAAAAAGAGATTGTTATTTTTACCAGGCAGTTATCAATTATGTTCAGAACTAAGGTTTCCTTAATCGAGGCCTTAAGAGTTTTAGCCGCTCAAATTAAAAACCGCGCTTTTAAAGAGAAAATTATAAAAATGTCTGAAGAAGTAGAGGGCGGAGCCTCTTTTTCAGCAGCGTTAGCTTTATATCCTAATATTTTTACATCTTTTTACATCTCTATGGTGAAATCTGGCGAGGCGGCCGGTAAGCTTTCCGAAGCTCTCGGAGTTTTGGCAGACCACTTAGAAAGAGATTATGATCTTACCTCCAAAATCAGGGGAGCAATGATTTATCCCGCTTTTTTAATTTTTGTTGCTATAGTGGTTGTATTTTTAATGATGTTTTTTGTTTTGCCCAAATTGACAGACATCTTCCAAGAAACGGGTCAGCAGCTTCCTATTCTTACGAGGGCGCTAATTGGAGCTTCTGATTTTATAAGAAATTTAGGATGGCTTTTGATTTTAGCCACCATCGGTTTAATAATTTTTATTTTTCGTTATCTTAAAACTACGGAAGGAAAAGAAGTAGTTGATAAAACTCTTCTTCGTCTTCCTGTGTTGGGTAATTTCTTAAAAATGGTTTATCTTTCTCGTTTTGCCGAAAATTTGGGTACTTTGATTTCGGGTGGTCTGCCTATTGCTAAAGCTTTGGAGATTTCTGGCGACATTGTTGGCAATACAACCTTCACCGAAGTTATTTTAAAGGCGCGGGACGGAGTGAGTAAAGGAGAATCAATAGCTTCTGTTTTTGGAGATTGCCCTAATGTTTTCCCTCCCGTATTTACCCAAATGGTTATGGTTGGCGAGAGAACAGGGACACTTTCCACTACTTTGATTGAGGTAGTGGAATTTTATCAAAAGGAGGTTGATAGATTGGTAGGAGGATTGTTAAGTCTTTTAGAACCTGTTTTAATAGTTTTTTTAGGATTAATAGTAGCCGGCTTAATGGCCGCGATTTTGTTGCCTTTATATCAAATGGCCTCCTTTCTTTAGATTCTGTAGCTTGACTGTTGTTTTTGTGCTATAATTAAAAAATAGAATTAAAATAATAAAACCCCGTAGTGAAATTTGGACAAACTTCGTTTATTTTGTTCCGCTAAAGCGGAACGGTCCAAATTCTACTACGGGGAAAGGTCGATTGAGATTAATAAATTAGAAATAAATCATTAAAAAATAAAATGATATTTGCTAAAAAGAAAAAACGCGGCTTTACCTTGATTGAGTTATTGGTAGTTATTGCCATTATCGGAATTTTAGCGGCTATCGTATTGGTCTCTTTGGGCGGCGCAAGGGATAAAGCTAAAAATGCCAGGATTACGGCAGATATTGAACAAATAAGATCTATAGCTGAATTGATTTATGACACTGCTTCTCCTAATGACTACACATTGCTATGCACAACGGGAGAAATATTAAATGGTTCGCCGACGGAAACTGCCTATGGAGCCCAGCTGACTAGTATAGCTACCGATGTCAATAATCAAAACGGCGCTGATGGTTCCGTTCCTACCTGTTATGCCGATTCCGAAGATTACTGCGTTTCCGCTACTTTAGCTGGTGGCGAGACAGTATGTATAAGTAATGCTGGCCAAATGGGAAACAAGATTTGTGCAGTGGCTGACACCACTTGTACGCCATAATTCTAAGATAGAATTAAGAAAATCGTTATAAGAACGCAATAAAAAGTAATTATTTTTAAAATCAAAAGCCTCTTTTGGGCTTTTGATTTTATTTTTATTTGATAGAATAAATTAATATGCCATTATCACTCTTTTTTATTTTTCTTTTGGGGTTAGGCGTTGGCTCTTTTTTGAATTGCGTGATTTACCGTTTAGAAAAAAAAGAAAGTTTTTTGTTTGGAAGGTCTTATTGTCCTCATTGTAAACACAATTTAGGATTTTTTGATTTAATTCCTCTTTTAAGTTTTTTTATTTTGCGAGGCAAATGCCGTTATTGCCAAAAACCAATCTCTTGGCAATATCCCTTGGTAGAAATATTTACAGGTTTATTATTTCTATTAATTTTCAATTTTCAATCCCCAATTTTCAACCAATTTTCAATTTTCAACTTTCAACATTTACTGGTTACTGGTTACTGGTTACTGGTTACATGTTTTTTAATAATCATTTTTGTTTACGATTTGAAGCATTACATAATTCCCGACAAGGTGATTTATCCCGCGATTTTAGTATCTGGTATCTGGTATTTTGTATCTAGTATTTTTTTTCATAGTTATACAAGATACGAGATACTAAATACAATATACAGTGCCCTTGGAGCCGGACTTTTTTTCTTTTTGATCGTCCTTATTTCGCGCGGTAAGTGGATGGGTGTAGGAGATATAAAATTAGCTTTTTTAATGGGGCTTTTACTGGGATTTCCTAAAATTTTAGTCGCCTTGTTCTCGGCTTTCCTTTTCGGCGCTATAATAGGAATAGGATTGATTATTTTAAAGAAAAAAACTATAAAGTCTGAAGTCCCTTTCGGCCCTTTTTTAGTGACGGGGACATTTATTGCAATATTCTTCGGCGAAAACGTAATTAATTGGTATTTAAATTTTTTGGCCATTTAACCATGAAATTATCTATTAATAAAAGAGACAAGGGGTTCACCTTGATTGAAATGATGGTGGTTGTCGGAATCATTGTTTTTATAACGGCTTTATCGTTTGCCAGTTACCGGGAAGGACAGAGCCAATACGCCCTTCAATTGTCAGCCCAGAAATTAGCCTCCGATTTAAGAAATGCTCAAAATATGGCATTATCTACGGTAACCGGAAATGGAGAGCCGGCTCCAGCCGGGGGGTACGGAATTTATTTTAATAATTCGGCAGGTAAAAATTCAGCATATACTCTTTTTGCCGACACAAATATTAACACCACCGACCCAGATCTTCCGGCATATGTTTATAGCGACCAAGACACTAAATTAGGGGATACGGATCTCAAGAAAGGGGTGGAAATAGGCAATATTTCCCTTACTCAAAATAATACAGCGGTAGATACTACCTCTGCTTATGTTATATTTACGCCGCCTGATCCCATAATTACCATAGGGCCTTATGATTTGTCAGAAACATCTTCGTCTCCGACTCAACTTAATATAAATATTTTCTTAACAAATGACTCTAACAAATGCAAAATGGTGACTATTAATAAATTTGGCAAAATAGATATTGAAGATTGTTCTTTTTAAGATGTTGGCTTCCAATATAAAAATAACAATTTTAATTTCTATTATTTTTATAACCGGAATTTTCTGGACGAGTTTTGCTTTGGCTCAAAGCTATTATTGTCAGCCTGAGGGTTGGGCTTATTCAGATACTGTTGGCTGGATTAGTTTCAGTTGTAAAAATTGCCCCCCCGGCGATCCACTTTGTTCTGAAGATAACATAAGCATTTGCGAAGAAGAGGGTTGGAATAATTATGGCGTCAAAATTGATTCAGACAAAAACTTTCTTGATTATGCTTGGAATGGGTATGTTGGTTGGATTGATTTTGGATCGACAGCAGATTTACCCGGCGGCGGAAATCACCCCCATCGGGCTCAGCTTGAAGGCAATAACGTTAATGGTTGGGTGAGAATTATTAGTTTAGAAAACTCACCCGGAGGCGGCTGGATTTCTATGAGTTGTGCTACTGATCCGAATATTGGCGATTGCACCGGCTGGGAAGATTACAGAGTTTATTTTGACCAGTGCGAATTTAGAGGTTGGGCTTGGTCAGACGACATCGGTTGGATTAGTTTTAATTGTGCTACTGATCAAAGCGTAGATTGTACTTCTATTCCTTCGGGTTACGATAAGCCATTCTCCGATTTCTATCGGGTAAAATGCGGAGAAGAATTAAACTCCTTCAATTTGACCAGCGTTTCTTTGAATAGCGAACAGTCTTGTAAGGTAGGATATTTAAAATGGAATATGGTGGAAGGAGCTTCTGATTATGAAGTGCATAAAGTTTATGGGGAGGGCAACTCAATTGATGAATCTGTAGGAACCCTATCAGCAGATAATTGTGATAACACAACATCAACTTGCGGTTTTTATGCCCCTCTTAATTTAGGAGGCGACCCGCAAACTACTTATTCTTATTATATAAAGGCCTTAAGCGGTGGTGCTTCGGCTTGCGGTATGCGGCGATCTAATAGTTTGAGTGTTACAACTACTGTTTGCCCTCCCGTATTAACATTTTGTCCACCTAACAATCCAGGCCTTTGTTATTCAGATTGTTCTTCTTCCGAAGAGTGCAAAAATGGGATATGCGCTCAAAAAGGAATAATGTTGCAGTGGACTTCAGCAAGAGGTCAAGATACAGAAGATGGCGCAGATAGTGGCTACATTCTGTATCGTGCTGTAGGCGGAGACCAAGGGTATCTAAAAATTAGAGAATTTAAAGAGGATGATAGCGATAGAGATAGTTATTATGATTCCGGAATTTATAGGTGGACACTCTCTAATGCGGATTTTGAAATAGGGAAGCACTATTATTTTTTTGTTCGAGCAATAGTAAATGGATCAGATCTTGGTATTAATCAATATAGTATCCTTAATCGTTATCACGATGTAGATTCTAATCGCGTGGAAATTTGCTGTCTTTCTCAATAATAAAAATGTTAAATTTTAAACCAAAATTAAAAAGGAAAAATTTTAACCTTCAAAAAGAAGAAGGTTTTACATTGGTTGAATCACTTATTGCTATCGCTTTAGTCACGGTTGGTTTGGTGGGAGCGGTGACTTTGATTACGTATGCTATCTCAACCGTTTCATTTGTCAGAGGGAAATTGCTTGCTTCTCAGTTTGCCCAAGAAGGAATAGAAGTGGTCAGAAACATGAGAGACAATAACTGGCTGGCAGGAAAGATAGCTACAAATAATTGGTGGGAAGGATTAAATTACGGAGAAAATAATTTTATTGTACCAGTTTTTACAGATAATCCATCTGGCGATTGGTCTTTAGTTCCGGCCACTTCTGATAATCGGAAGATTTATCTTTTTTATAATAATGAAACAAATGAAAAATTTTATGGGCAGGGCAATCTTCCATCTAGTTCAGGCTGGGAAAGAAAAGAAATCTCTTTTGAGAGGTGGCTTCGATTAGTTTACAAAGGTGAAGAAGATAAATTAGAAGTGATTTCTTATGTCGTATGGCGAGAAAAAGGAAGAACGCATAATTTTGAAATAAAAGATTATTTATATAATTGGCAAACCGGATTGGGAGTGTGTCCTCCTGGCTATACATTTTCACAAGACTCGCATATCTACGGCGCACCAAGTGGGATCTCGTACTACGCGGGCGGCGGAGGTGGAGAGGAAGATAATGGTCCTTGTACTGGGCAAGAGATGGTTCGGGGTAGCGAAAATCCATATAGGTCATTACCTTCTCAAAATGTATGCGTTGGTGATAGCAGTTCTTCTCAAGAATATTGCTCAAAGAGATTATCCTCCGCCATATGTGAGCCAGTGAATCCATGCGTTCATTTGGAGGTAGGAGAATTCAAATTAATAGTGGATCCTTTTTAAAATGTTTAAAGGAATTTTTAGAAAAATATTGTTAGATTTTAAAACTCAAAGAAGTTTTAGTTTAATAGAGATGCTAATAGCTATTGGAATTTTGGTTTTGATCATATTGGTGGCGACTACAATTTCTGTTAGTGCTATAAGGGCGCAGAGAGAGAACAAATCTTTTCGAGAAATCCAAGACGATGGCAGATATATGATGGAAATGATGATGAAAGAAATCAGAATGAGCCAGATAGATCTTCCCGAGGGGGAGTTTAGTTCCCAAACTCTTGATAGTCTTTCGGTTGTGAAGAATATAACTGGCGAAAAAGTCACATATACTTTAGATTTAGATAACGAACAGTTAATGCGGCAGGCCGGTAGCGATTATCTGCCGATTAATTCCGATAAGGTGAGGGTGACTAATCTTAAATTTTATATAAGCAGCATACCCGAGCTTTATAAAGAGAGCAATTATTATCGGAGGGTAACTTTTGTTTTAGGATTAGAATCAAAAGATGGTAATGCGACGCTTGATTTGCAGACCACTGTTTGTTCTCGTCCTCCGCTTTGTCCCTCGGGTGCCTGCGCAGAAATTATTCCTAGTCCCACCCCATAATTTATGAAACAGAAGGCAGCTATATCAATTTATTTGGTGATAATAGTCTTGATGGGCGTTTTAATGATTGCTACTGCAATTTCTTCATTTATGCTTTTACAGCAAAAAATGTCTATTGAGACTGGTTTATCTACAAAAGCTTATCAAGCGGCTGATACGGGGGCAGAGTGGATTCTTTTTCAAATTAATAAAAAGGGAAATGACACTGTTGCGAAGATTCAAGGTGATTTTGATAACTCTGGACTTACTTTCCTTTGCTCTCAAGGAGGAATTTTAATTGACGGTTGTTCTTATTGTTTCATTATTCCTGATCCAGAAGAAGTGGGAGGGAAAATTTCCGCAATTAATTCGATAGGTAAATGTGGTCAGGTTGAGCGCGCAATTGAGATAACGTTTTAATCTCTAAAAATTTAATAATGTGGCTAAAGAAGAAATTAAAAAAAGAATTGAGAAGCTTAGAAAACTTATAAATCATTACCGTTATTTATACCATGTTTTAGATCGTCAAGAGATTTCAGATGCTGCTTTAGATTCTTTAAAAAAAGAACTCTTTGATTTAGAGCAACAGTACCCCGAGTTTATCACACCTGACTCCCCGACTCAAAGAGTGGGGGGGAAACCATCGAAAAAATTTGAAAAAGTAAAGCATCCAAAACCGATGCTTTCTTTTAATGATGCTTTCTCAAAAAAAGATATGGAAGATTGGTTGGAAAGAAATTCAAAATTTTTAACCAATGATGAAATAGGGGAAATCGATTATTATTGCGAGCCGAAACTTGATGGCTTAGCAATAGAATTTATTTATGAAAATGGAATTCTTAAATTAGGTTCCACAAGGGGAGATGGTTTAATCGGGGAAGACGTAACCCAGAGCTTAAAGACAATTGATGCAATTCCCCTGAAATTAAGAGAGGTAAGTTTCATTATAAAAGATTTAGAAAAAGATAATTTAAGGGAGATTGCTCAAAATATAAGAAGCAATGGTTTAAAAGAGGTAGTTGCGAGAGGAGAAGCAATTATTACCAAAGAAAATTTTAAAAAAGTTAATGAAGAACAAAAAAAATTAAACCTACCAACCTTCGCCAATCCGAGAAATTTAGCTGCAGGTTCTATCAGGCAATTAGATCCCAAGATTACCTTAAAAAGAAAATTAGACTCTAATGCTTATGCTTTAATAACTGATTTTGGACAGAAAACTCACGAGGAAGAGCATAAAATTTTGCAGGTTCTCGGATTTAAAACCAATAATAAATACAATAAATACTGCAAAAACTTAGAGGAAGTTTTTGAATTTCATGAATTTTGGCAGAAAAATAGAGAAAAGCTGCCTTATGAGATTGACGGCATAGTAATTCAGATTAATAATAATAAAATTTTTAACAAATTAGGAGTGATAGGCAAGGCACCGCGAGGCGCAATTGCCTACAAATTTCCATTAAAGCAGACAACGACCATCGTCGAAGACATTAAAATTCAGGTCGGCAGAACTGGCGCCCTAACACCAGTTGCCGTTCTTAAACCGGTTGAAGTTGGTGGGGTGACTATTTCTCGAGCCACCCTGCATAATGAAGACGAAATAAAGAGACTTGGCGTAAAAATTGGAGACACTGTTATTGTCGGCAGAGCAGGGGATGTTATTCCAGACATTATTAAAGTTTTACCCGAGCTAAGAACAGGAAAAGAAAGGGAATTTAAAATCCCAAAATTTTGCCCTTCTTGCGGTACAGAATTATTAAAACCAAAAGGAGAAGCTATTTGGCATTGCCAAAATCCTAAATGCTCTGCCCAACAAAGAGAATATTTTTATCATTTCGTTTCAAGGGGAGCCTTCGATATTAATGGTTTGGGCCCGAAAATAATTGATAGATTGATTGATGAAGGACTGATTTCTGATCCAGCAGATTTATTTAGACTAAAAGAAGGAGATATTCTGTCCTTGGAAAGATTTGCGGAAAAGTCAGCCCAGAATTTAATTTCAGCCATACAATTAAAAAAGAAAATTACCATGCAAAGATTAATTCTCGCTTTAGGTATTAGAAATGTAGGAGCGGAGACTAGCCGGGATTTAGCAGAGCATTTCGGCAGTATAGAAAAGTTAGAAAAAGCAAATTTAGAAGATCTTCAAAAAATTGTTGACGTTGGGCCGGTGGTAGCTAAATCAATCTACAATTTTTTCAAAACTAAAAGGAATTTAGATTTTATAAAAAAATTAAAAGAAGTAGGAATAGAAATTATTAGAGAAAAGGTATTTGTGCTGCCGAAGTTTAAGGATAAATCTTTCGTTTTAACTGGGACCTTGGAGAGTATAGCACGAGGAGAAACGAAAAATAAAATTAGGCTGTTGGGCGGCGAAGTATCTGAATCGGTGTCTAAAAAAACGGATTATATTATTGTGGGCAAAAATCCTGGTTCAAAATACGATAAGGCGAAGGAATTGGGCACTAAAATTATTAGCGAAAATGAATTTTTAAAGATGATTAAATAAGATGGATCATTTAATCTATCACTTAAAGAGATTTGATTGGATTTTAATTATTTCAACCTTTTCGTTGGTTGTTATAGGATTAGTGTCAATTTACAGTTCTTCTCTCGGCAAAGGAGATTTTTTAAATTTTGAAAAACAAATTTCTTTTTTTGGTATAGGAATTTTCCTCCTATTATTAATAAGTTTTGTTGACTGGAGATCGTTAAGAGAAAATACCAATCTTATGCTAATTTTTTATTTTGCATCTCTAATAACATTAGTAGGATTGCTCTTTTTTGCTTCCCCAATAAGGGGAGTTAAAAGTTGGTATAAATTAGGTTTTATTTCAATAGATCCGATTGAATTCGTAAAAATTATATTAATAATTCTGTTGGCTAAATATTTTTCTTTAAGACATATTGAAATGTACAGATTTAGACATATTATTTTTTCGGGAATTTATGTTTTGGTGCCCGCCATCCTGGTTTTTCTTCAGCCAGATTTTGGTTCAGTCTTGATAATGTTAGTTTTATGGGTAGTTATTTTAGTCATTTCGGGGATAAAAGTCCGGCATTTTTTAATTCTCGCTCTTTTGGGCCTAATAATTCTAATTCTATGCTGGTCATTTTTATTAAAAGACTACCAAAGGGAAAGAGTTATTAGTTTTTTCTTGCCATATGAGCCCTTAGGGTCAGGGTGGAGTCAAAATCAGGCTAAAATCGCTATTGGATCAGGGGGAGTATTTGGTCAGGGGATTGGAAAGGGTTCTCAGACTCAATATGGTTTTTTACCCGAGCCCCAGACGGATTTTATTTTTTCTGCGATCGCTGAAGAAACGGGATTAATAGGCGTTTTTATTTTATTTATTTTATTTTCTATTCTTATTTGGCGGATTATAAAAATTGCCCTATCAAGTCAGACTAATTTTTCTCGTCTTTTTGCCTCAGGTTTCGCCATTGTTTTAATCTCGGGAATTTTTATAAATATCGGAATGAACATCGGAGTTTTACCAGTTATCGGAGTCCCCCTGCCATTAATAAGTTATGGGGGCTCGAACCTTATTGCTATTTTTATTGGATTAGGAATTTTAGAAAGCATCAAAACGCATTAAAAGTTATCCACAATTAAACCTCCTTTACTCTTTTATTTCTTATAATTATAATAGATAAAGAGGATTTTCCCTCCTTATTTTAGACTTGACAAAGATTTAGAAAAGGATTAAAATTAAATTTGTGAAAGTAATTGATTTTAACTCTATTTTTACCTCTTTTTTTGAATAAAAATTGAATAGGAATTGGCAGCCCTAAAAATATAGAAGTTAGGGCATTTTTTACTTATTAAGAGGAAAAATTATGGCTTAATATTTTTTGAATATGGAAAACCTAAAATTTAAAAATTTTAGCAAATCAAAAGTTTCTCTTCCTCTTCCTTATTTGCTTTCAATCCAGAAAGAAAGCTGGCAGACTTTTTGGGAAAGAGACCTAAAAGAACTCTTTTCAGAAGTTTCTCCTATAAGAGATTATAGTAAAAAAGAACTTGAGCTCTGGTTTTTAGATTACAAATTAGACCCGCCAAATTATAAGAATGATTTGGAGGCAAAGAAAAATAATGATTCTTACGAGGCCGCTCTCAGGGTAAGAACGAAGTTGGTCAATCTTAAGACAAAAGAAATTAAAGAGCAGGAGATATTTCTAACTGATTTTCCCTTGATGACAGAAAGGGGAACTTTTGTTGTTAATGGCGTAGAAAGAGTAGCTATCTCCCAATTGATCCGTTCACCAGGAGCTTTTTTTACTAGCCAAAGAGTAGCGGGGAGGCAATATTTTGGGGCAAAAATTATTCCGAACAGAGGGGCATGGTTGGAATTTGAAACTGAACCCTCTGGATTTATTGGAGTAAAAATTGATCGCAAAAGAAAAGTCGCCGCCTCCACTTTATTAAGGGTTTTTGGCGTTGATCGAGACGAATCTATCCAGGAGGCATTCCAAGACGTAGATAGAGATGAAGAAATTAAATATATTAGAGAAACTCTTAAAAAAGATCCAACCCATAATCAGGCAGAAGCTTTAGTTGAAGTTTATCAGAGATTGCGACCAGGGGATTTCGCAACTGCTGACACGGCTCGAGAATTAATTGAGAATATGTTTTTTAATTTCGAACGTTATGACTTATCAAAAGTGGGGCGCTGGAGAATGGGGCAAAGACTTCCCGAGTTAAAGTTTGGAGGAAAAGAAATAACTGTTAAAGATAGGGTTCTAACAAGAGAGGACGTTATTGCAGTAATAAGAGAGATAATCAGGTTAAATAATGATCCTTATGCTAAACCAGATCAGATTGATCATCTGGGCAATAGGAGAGTGAGAACCCTAAATGAGCTTTTGCAAAATAGATTAAGAGTCGGCCTTATGCGCATGGAAAGAATAATTAAAGACAGAATGTCGACATTAGACATTAATACCTTAGCTCCCGTTCAAATTATAAATACTCGACCATTTATGGCAGTAGTCAAAGAATTTTTTACCTCTTCCCAGATGTCTCAATTTATGGATAATGAGAATCCCTTAGCAGAATTAGAGCATAAAAGAAGATTGTCAGCTACGGGACCCGGGGGCCTAACTAGAGAGAGAGCAGGTTTTGAGGTAAGAGATGTCCAACCATCACATTACGGAAGGATTTGCCCTATTCAGACTCCCGAGGGACCCAACATCGGATTAGTCGGCCATTTAGCTTCCTTTGCAAGGGTTAATCCTTACGGTTTTTTAGAGACACCCTATTTCAAAGTGGAAAAAGGGAAAATTATACCTGAGCCACGTTATTTAAATGCTTACGAGGAAGAAAAATATAATATCGCCTCTGGTTTGGTAGAATTGGATGAAAAAGGAAACATTAAACCCCAAAAAGTTGAGGCCAGAATTAAAGGGGAACCAGGAATGATTAAGGAAGACAAAATTGATTTTATTGATGTTTCTCCTCAACAATCAATCTCGGTAGCTACAAGCCTTATCCCTTTTTTGCAAAACGACGATGCGAACCGCGCGCTTATGGGTTCGAATATGCAGAGACAATCGGTGCCACTTATAAAACCTTCTTTACCGATAGTAATGACTGGTGTTGAAGAGAGAGTAGCTAGAGATTCTGGTCAGGAGGTTATTGCTGAGGAAAATGGGATCGTTCAAGAAGTAGATGCTAATCATATAAAAATCAAGACAAAAAGCGAGAAAGGAAAGCCGAAGAAAGATAAAGAATACAATCTAAAAACTTTTATTAGAACTAATCAATATACTTGTTTTCATCAAAAACCGATAGTAAATAAAGGCCAAAAAATTAAAAAAGGAGATATCCTAGCTGATGGCGGCGCTATCGACCAAGGACATTTAGCATTGGGCCAAAATATTTTAGTCGCTTTTACGTCTTGGAGAGGAGGAAATTTTGAAGACGCCATTATTTTATCGGATAGATTAATAAAAGATGATGCCTATAGCTCGATTCATGTTGAAAATTTTGGTTGTGACGTAAGAGAAACAAAATTAGGTCCGGAAGTTACTACTTGTGACATACCCAACGTTTCAGAAGAAAGATTAAAAGATTTAGACGAAGAAGGAATTATTAGAGTAGGCGCCGAAGTGGGACCAAACGATATCTTAGTTGGTAAAATCTCACCAAAAGGGGAGGCTGATTTAACAGCTGAAGAAAGATTATTAAGGGCAATTTTTGGTGAGAAGGCGAAAGAGGTTAGAGATACCTCCTTAAGGATGGAACATGGTAAAAGAGGAAGAGTGGTGGGAGTAAAAATTTTCGAAAGAGCTGCTGGTCATAAATTAGAAGCAGGAGTAATAAAGAGAATTGAGGTTGAAATAGCCGAAGTTAGGAAAATACAGGCCGGAGATAAGCTTGCTGGCCGCCACGGTAATAAAGGGGTAATTTCTATGGTTTTGCCGCAGGAAGAAATGCCGTTTATGGAGGATGGAACACCGGTAGATGTTGTTTTAAGCCCTTTAGGAGTAGTTTCCAGAATGAATCTTGGGCAAATATTAGAAACTCATCTTGGTTGGGCGGCTAAAAAATTAGGATACCATGCCATTACGCCAGCTTTAGCCGGAGCCGAGGAAAAAGACATTAAAGAAGAGTTAAAAATGGCTGGTCTTCCCGAAGATGGAAAAATTACTTTATATGATGGCAGGACAGGTCTTCCTTTCCCAGAGAAAATTACCGTTGGGTATATCTATATGTTTAAATTAATTCATATGGTTGAAGATAAAATCCATATGCGCTCTATAGGTCCTTATTCTTTAATTACCCAACAGCCATTGGGAGGAAAGGCGCAATTTGGCGGGCAAAGATTTGGAGAAATGGAGGTTTGGGCGTTGGAAGGGCATGGAGCGGCGCATACTCTCCAAGAGATGTTAACAATTAAATCCGACGATGTCCCAGGAAGAACCGCTGCTTACGAGGCGATATTAAAGGGAGAGGAAATAAAACCACCCAACGTGCCTGCTTCTTTTAATCTTTTAGTTAGCGAATTAAAATCATTAGGGTTAAATATAGAAGTGAAGGAAAAATCCAGAGATTTTGGTTCTTCTTCTATCTCTGAAAAATCGGAAAAAAATTTCAAAGAAAAATAAGAAATATCACAATTACCACGCCTTCGGTGTGGAAATTTAAAATATGTGGGTAACAGATTTAGAATCAATTAGAATAAAATTAGCTTCGCCCGAGGAAATTTTAGCATGGTCTCACGGCGAGGTGACAAAACCAGAAACAATAAACTACAGAACTCAGAGGCCTGAAAAAGACGGTCTTTTTTGCGAGAAGATTTTCGGGCCAGAGAGAGATTACGAATGTTACTGCGGTAAATATAAAAGAATAAGATATAAAGGTGTAATCTGCGATCGTTGCGGGGTGGAAGTGACAAAATCATCAGTTAGAAGGGAAAGAATGGGACATATCCGTTTAGCAACTCCCTGTTCACACATCTGGTTTTTACGCGGAATTCCCTCAAGAATGGGAATGGTTTTAGATATTCCGATGCAACAAATGGAAAAAGTAATTTATTTTGCCGCTTACATAATTAACAATGTTAACGAGGAAGCAAAAAGACTCGTCATGGAAGAGGTTGAAAAAGAATATAAGCAAAAAGTCAAAGCTCAGAAATCGAGGATTAAAAATAAAAGGGAATTAAATAAATCTCTTAATGAGCTTAAATTCGCTAAAGATAAAGCCAAAGAGGAATTAACGTCAATTAAGCCATTAAAAGTTCTGTCAGAAGTTGCTTATCATAATCTTTCTTTAAAATACGGAGAGATCTTTGAAGCGGGGACAGGAGGTGAGACCCTGAGGAGGATCTTTGAAAAAATCGATCTTAAAAAAGAAATTTTAAATTTGAAAAAAGAATTAGAAACCGTTCAACCAGCTGAAAGAAGAAAAATTTTAAGACGTCTTAAAATTTTTCAAGGGATGAGTAGAAGTGGCATACGTCCTGAATGGATGTTTATTACTATTCTGCCAATATTACCTCCCGATCTTCGCCCTATGGTTCAATTGGACGGCGGGAGATACGCCTCATCTGATTTAAATGATCTTTATAGAAGAGTAATTAATAGAAATAATCGATTAAAGTATCTTTTAGAAATTTCCGCCCCCGAAGTTATTGTTAGGAATGAAAAAAGGATGCTTCAAGAAGCTGTTGATGCCTTGATTGATAATAGTATGCGCAAAGGAACAATGACCCAAGCTACAACAGGGGGTAAACGGCTTCTGAAATCTTTAGCCGATATGCTCAAGGGAAAACAAGGTCGTTTTCGTCAGAATCTTTTGGGAAAAAGAGTTGACTATTCGGGCAGATCGGTAATCGTTGTCGGACCCAAATTAAGGCTCCATCAATGCGGTTTGCCAAAGAAAATGGCCCTAGAATTATTTAAGCCATTTGTTATCAGGAAAATTTTAGAGAGAGAACTTGCCTACAATGTAAGAGGAGCCTCAAGATTAATTGAGGAAGAAACCGATGAGGTTTGGGCAATTTTAGAAGAAGTCGTTAAAGATAAAGTAGTTTTATTGAACAGGGCACCTACTCTTCATAGGTTAGGAATTCAAGCTTTTCAGCCAGTTTTGATTGAAGGCGAGGCAATCCAAATTCATCCCCTGGTTTGTAAGGCTTTTAATGCTGATTTTGACGGAGATCAGATGGCCGTTCACCTGCCACTATCAGAAGTAGCTCAAAGGGAAGCTAAGGAAATTATGTTATCTACTCTTAATCTTTTGAAACCGGCGACTGGAAACCCTATTGTAAGTCCAACGCTTGACATTACCCTTGGTTGTTATTGGTTAACAAAAATTATTGAAGGAGCGAAAGGAGAAGGTAAGATGTTCGGTTCTTTTGCCGACGCAATTTTAACTCAAGAATTAGGCGATATAGATTTAAGAGCTAAAATAAAGGTAAGAACCGATGATAGTTTTATTGAAACAAGTGTGGGTCGAATTATTTTTAATGAAACCATGCCAAAGGGCCATCCGTTTTTAAATGATCATTTTAATTCAAAGAAATTAGAAAAAGTAATAAATAAAATTATTGAAAAATACGGAGGGGAGATATCAGAGGAAACTTTAGATAGAATTAAGAATCTTGGTTTTGAATATTCAACCTTATCCGGGATAACTTGGGGCATGGATGATTTAATTGTCCCTGCAGAAAAACAAAAAATTATTGCTGACGCTGAAAAAGAAATAGAAAAACTAGAGGATCATTATAAAAAGGGTCTTCTTTCAAGGGAAGAAAAAACTAATCGTGCCATTGAGATTTGGATAAAAGCAAAATCTGAAATTGAAGTATTGGTACCAAAAACTTTACCTCAATTAGGGTCTGTGTTTCAAATTGTGGATTCCGGTTCAAAAGGGTCTTGGGGACAACCAGTCCAAATGGTTGGTATGAAGGGTCTTGTCATTAATCCTGCCGGTCAAATTATTGAATTGCCAGTAAAAAGTTCTTTTAAAGAAGGGTTTAAAGTTTTGGAGTTTTTTATTTCTACTCATGGAGCAAGAAAAGGAACAGCTGATACTGCCTTGAGAACATCTACGGCAGGTTATTTAACTAGAAGGTTAATCGATGTTGCCCATGAGATGGTAGTTTCCGAAGAAAATTGCAAAGATGATGAAGGGGTTACAATTTTGAGAGCAGATGCCGATGAAATCGGACAAAACTTTATTTTCAAAATTTTAGGAAGAATAACCTTAGAAGATATTAAAAGCGGAAATTCGGATGATAAATCTAAAAAAGGAAAAACTATAGTAAGGGCAGGGGAAATTATTGATTGGGCGAAAGCCGAAGAAATAATCAATGAGAAAATTGAAAAAGTTAGAATTAGATCTCCCCTGAGTTGTAAATCGACAAGGGGAATTTGCCAGAAATGTTATGGATGGGATTTGGGTTCTAATTCTCTAATAAAATTAGGAGAAGCAGCTGGAATTGTAGCCGCTCAAGCAATTGGAGAACCAGGTACTCAGCTTACAATGAGAACTTTCCATACTGGTGGAGTTGCAGGAGAAGGGGATATTACTTTTGGTTTACCTCGGGTTCAAGAAATTTTCGAAGCAAGAGTGCCTGGTGGAAAAGCCGAAGCTTCTCAAGTGGATGGTAAAGTTTTAGAGATAACTCCAGATAGAATAATAAGAATAAAACCGAAAACGAGAATTCAGAAACCTAAAAAAGAAATTAATAAAAAAAACAAAGGAAAAAATTCCGAGATTGTTGAGTATAAAATCCCGCCCAAAACAGCAATTTGGGTTCAGCCGGGACAAGAAGTTAAAAGAGGCCAACAGCTTTGCGAGGGAAGCTTGGATTTGAAAGAATTATTTAAATTAACTGACAGTAGAGAAACCCAACGCTATATTATAAAAGAAATTCAGAAAATTTATGCTTCTCAAGGGGCACTTATCCACGACAAACACCTAGAGGTAATTGTTCGTCAAATGTTCTCCCGCTTAAGAATCAAAGATTCTGGCGATTCTATCTTTAGTACGGGCGAAATTATTGAAAGAGCTAAATTCATTGAGGAAAATATTAAATTAAAAAAAGAGAAAAAAGAACCAGCTAAAGGAGTTCCTATTTTGCTTGGAATTTCCCGAGTAGCGTTAAGTACAGAATCTTTTTTATCAGCAGCTTCTTTCCAAGAAACCTCAAGGGTATTGATAAAAGCCGCCCTTGAGGGGAAAGAAGATAAACTTCGTGGATTAAAAGAAAATGTTATAATAGGTAAATTGATACCAGCTGGCACAGGTTTTAAGAGATAATTTTAATTTAAGTCATAAAATTTTAGAGAAAAGATTAAAATAAAAGTGCCTAAAAAGAAAAAAAATCAAAAGAATAATAAATCCCAAAAAGAAGGAAGAATTTCCAGGATTTTCCTGCCAGAGGAAGTAAAAAAATGGGTTTTCGGCATTTTTATGCTTTTGATTGCGGCAATTTTCATTTTCAGCTTTTTTGATTTAGCCGGCGTAGCCGGAAAAGCGATAATGAAAATTTTAATCTATTTAATTGGGAAGACGGTATTTAGTCTTCCTTTAATTTTAATTATTAGCGGATTAGTTTTCTTAACTACAAAATATAAAAAAGTTTTTTTCCCAACTATTTTAGCTATCTTTATTTTGATTTTTGGTTTGGCAGGTATTTTAGAATGTTTTAAATCTGGAATGGGACAGGGCGGCTTGATAGGTTTTATCATAACCTGGCCATTTTTAAAATTATTCGGATTTTTGGTGGCAAAGATTATATTCAGTGCAGTAATCGTTGTAGGAATTATAATCTTCTGGTATCTTTTGAGGCCAGGCTATTTATTGGAAGGTAGAGAAAAATTAAAAGGAGAAGGGATAGCCGAAGAAAAGAAACCATTGATTACTAGAATACTTAAGGCCGGGATGCCAAAATTTAAAGTAAAAGAGGTTGAACCAACTCCCCACCTTTTAGAGATTAAAGAAATGGCAAAACCAGAAGCTCCTACCGCGCCCGTGCAACCCTCGATAAGCTTATTAAAATACGAGTTGCCTCCCCTTGAATTATTAGAGTCAGATAAAGGAAGTCCAACAAGTGGGGATACCAGAATAAATTCAGCAATTATCAAAAAAACCTTAGAGAACTTTGGAATTTCTGTAGAAATGTCAGAGGTAAATATCGGCCCTACCGTTACACAGTATACTTTAAAGCCCGCCGATGGAGTTAAGCTTTCTAAAATTACTAGCCTTTCTAATGATTTATCTTTGGCTTTAGCCGCGCATCCAATTAGAATCGAAGCTCCAATTCCGGGTAAGGCTTTAGTGGGCGTTGAGGTTCCCAATAAAGTAAGAGTTCATGTTAGATTAAAAGATTTATTAAGCGAATCTAATTTTCAGAAATCACTCGTAAATCTTTTTTTAGTCCTAGGGAGAGACGTTTCCGGCAGCCCGATTTATGCCGATTTATCTCGTATGCCCCATCTTTTGGTCGCTGGCAGTACTGGTACTGGTAAGACAATATTTTTAAATAGTTTGGTTATAAATCTTCTCTATCGAAATTCTCCGGAAATTTTAAGATTTATTCTTATTGATCCTAAGAGAGTTGAGTTTACGGTTTATAATAATTTACCCCATCTTTTATGTCCGGTTATTGTTGACGTTAACAGGACCGTAAACGCATTAAAATGGTTGACTTTAGAAATGGAAAGGAGGTTTGATGTTCTTTCTGCTGCTCAGGAGAGGGATATCTTGAGCTATAATGAAAAATCTCGCCAGAAAGGAGAAACTATTATGCCTTTTATTGTAGTAATTGTTGACGAATTAGCTGATTTGATGGCAGCTAGAGGAAGAGATATAGAGGCAGGTATCGTGAGATTAGCCCAAATGGCGAGGGCTGTTGGTATACATTTGGTTGTAGCAACGCAAAGGCCGTCAGTAGAGGTAATTACTGGCCTAATTAAAGCTAACATTACTTCGAGAGTTACCTTTCAGGTGGCTTCTCAAGTTGATTCGAGAACAGTATTAGATATGGCCGGAGCAGAAAAACTTTTAGGTGCCGGAGATCTCCTTTATATTTCAGCTGAAGTTGGTAAACCCCGAAGAATACAGGGGGCTTACGTTTCTGAAAAAGAGGTAAGAAGAGTAGTAAATTACATAAATACCCAGAATTCAAAATTAATAACTCAAAAAATAGATGAAGGGATTTTGGAGAATCATTTGGCTGAAGATCTTGAGAAAAGTTTAGAAATTCCGGAAGAGGAATTAAATTCCTCCTATGGCGATGATCCTCTATATGAGGAAGCAAAAAAATTAGTAATGGAAGCAAGAAAAGCTTCAGCTTCTCTTTTGCAAAGAAGATTAAGGGTTGGTTATGCGAGAGCAGCTCGATTGATAGACATGCTTGAGGAAAAGGGTGTCGTCGGCCCAGGTGAAGGCGCTAAGCCTAGAGAAGTATACTTTGATGGCATTGACGATAAAAAATCAGAAATAGTATAATTATAATATGGCAAAACAAACGAATAAAAATCAACAAAATGGAGTAGGGAAGAGAGATTTAGATGAAGCGGTTGCTGAAATAAAACAGAGATTCGGCGAGGGCGCAATAATGAAATTGAAGGAAGCGAGACCGGCAAATGTGGACGTAATTTCGACCGGCTCAATTTCGTTAGATTTAGCATTAGGAGTAGGAGGAGTACCGAGAGGAAGAGTAATCGAAATTTTCGGCCCAGAGTCAAGCGGTAAAACCACATTAGCTTTACATATTTTAGCTGAGGCTCAAAAAAAAGGCGGGGCTGGTGCTTTTATTGATGCCGAACATGCTCTAGATCCAGATTATGCTAAGAAAGTCGGAGTAAACACAGATGATTTATTAATTTCTCAACCGGATTCTGGCGAGCAGGCCCTGCAAATCGTAGAAACTTTAGTTAGGTCTGGCGAAATCGATGTTATTGTTGTTGATTCGGTAGCTGCTTTAGCTCCTAGGGCAGAAATTGATGGCGAAATGGGAGAATTCCAAATTGGCCTTCAAGCAAGACTGATGTCCTCGGCCTTAAGAAAATTATCGGCGATTATTGCTAAAACAAAAACTATAGTTATTTTTTTAAATCAAACAAGAATGAAAATTGGCGTAATGTTTGGTAATCCCGAAACAACTCCCGGCGGATTGGCTCTAAAATTTTATGCCTCAGTTAGGATCGACTTAAGAAGAACAGCTCAGATTAAACAAGGGGATGAAATTATTGGTAATAGGGTAAAAGCAAAAATTGTGAAAAATAAGGTCGCCGCTCCTTTTAAAATCACTGAATTCGATATTTATTATAATGAGGGGATTTCTAGGTTAGCTGATATTTTAAATACTGGCCTGAAATATGGAATAGTTAAAAAATCAGGCTCTTGGCTTCAGTATGAAAATACAAAATTAGGACAGGGGATGGAGGGTGCTAAAAGCTTTTTGCAAGAGAATCCAGAAATAACCAAAAAGATAATATCGGGAATAAAAGATATTATTAAATAAATTTAAAAAAACAAAAAACTACCCGAATCGGGTAGTTTTTTGTTTTTTTAAAGTATTAATAAGCTACCGAAGGTAATAAACCCAAATGTCTAGCTCTTTTGATAGCCTTAGATAATTTTCTCTGATGCTTTGCGCAGGCCCCGGTTTTTTTTCTACTTTTAATTTTACCTAAAGCAGATATAAACTTACGGAGAACTTCCGTTTCGTTAAAATCAATTTCCTTTATATTATGTTGGCAAAAATAGCAATTCATGTAAAAATGACTAATTTTAATGACTAATTTCTAATAAAAACATTAGAAATTTGACAATTAGGATTGAAATTATTTAGAAGGGGATATCTTTTATATCAATCTCTTCGTCGTTTTCTTCGATAACTGGAATTTCCTCTGAAGGGACTTCTTTTTCTTCACTTGTTGGTTGTATTCTGCCCGCCGTTCGCGGTCCTAATTGCATTTTTTCTCCAATAACCTCTGTTCTTGTTCTTTGATTACCAGAAGAATCTCGCCAGTTTCTAGTTTGCAATCTCCCCTCAACTAATACTAACCCACCTTTTTTTAGGTATTGAGATGCGATTTCGGCCAGTCTCCGCCATAAGACTATATTATGGTATTCAGTTGTCTTTTTTACTTCTCCGGTTTTCGGATCTTTATTTATTTTATTAGTGGCTAATCCAAAACTGCAAACTGCCTGGCCGGTGGTAGTGGTTCTTAACTGTGGATCTTGAGTTAAACGACCGATTAAAAATACCTTATTTAAATTCATTTTTATTCCTCTAATATTTCCTCTAATTTTTTTTCTATTTCTTTCAATTCGACCTTTTTTTCTCTTGGTTTTTCAACCATCGTTTTTAATTTCGTTTCTTTAATAGGGATTCTTATCCTCGGTTTTTTAGACAAGGAAATTGGTTTTTTTGACAGAATTACATATCTAATAATCCCTTGTTCAGAATCTAAACCCTTTTTTAGTTCTTTTATTTTTTCTGGTTCAATATTAAAATCTATAGTTGCTAAAAAAGCCTCCCTCTTATTTTTTATTGAATACCCCAACCATTTTTTTACCGGATCCTTAATTGCGTTTAAAATTGCCCCCTTTTCTTTAAAGAGATTGCTTATTTTTCCGGAAATATTTTTTAATTCTTCATCATTAAGATCTGCAGATATAAGATAAGTTAATTGATATTGTCTCATTTTTTTAATTTTAAAAATTTCTAAATTTTAAATTCAATTACATCACCATTTTGAATAACGTAATCACGACCAACAATTTTTAGCCATCCTAATTCTCGAGATTTTTGCCAAGAACCAGATTCTATTAATTTCTCCCACGGAATAACTTCTGCTCTAATAAATTTTTTTTCAAAGTCCGAATGAACAATGCCGCCTGCTTGAGGGGCTTTTAACCCTCTTTTTAATGTCCAAGCTCGAGTTTCTTTTCCACCAGCCACAGTATAAAAAGTAAGCAAATCAAGGATATTGTAGCAGCTTAAAATTAGCTGGTCAAGAAGGGAATTAAATCCTAACTCTTTTATTTCTTGTTTCGGCAACTCAGAAAATTCTTCTTCGTCTTTTAGATTTATTATTAAATTTTTAATAGTTAGGTTAACGGGAGCAAGATTTTTGCCATTAGTATTTAAAATATATAATATTGGTTTCGCGGTTAAAAATTGATATTTTTTTATTTCCATCTTTTCCTCTTCCAAAAGGTTAATATCAGAGATTAATTTCCCTTGCAAAATTGCATCTTTAATCTTTTTAAATAAATCTAAATTTTTAATAGCTATTTTGTCTCCGCTTTTCGAATCAGCCTCTGTTTTAGAGATTAAATTTTCTAATAATTCCAAATCTTTCATTAAAAGTTCGGTATTTACCACTCCAATTTCTTTTTCGGGATTAATTTCTTTAAGAACATTTTCAACATTTTGCTCGGAAAATACCCTTACTACCTCCAAAATAGCATCGCAATTTCTAATTTCGGCTAAAAATTGATTTCCCAGACCTTCGCCCTTGTGTGCTCCTTTTACTAAGCCAGCGATATCAACAAATTCAATAATTGTGGGGGTTATTTTTTCCGGCTTTATAATTTCAGCAATTTTTTCTAATCTTCCGTCTGGTATAGCAACTATGCCTACATTTGGATGGATGGTAGTAAAAGGATAGGGAGCGATATCAACCCTTTTTTTAGTTAAAGCCTTAAATAATGTGGATTTCCCGACATTAGGAAGCCCAACAATACCTACTGAAAAACTCATATAAATATGCTACAATAAAAAAATATGAAAATCAACTTTGATATTTTCCAGGCTTACGATATTAGAGGAATTTATAATAAAAACATAACAGATGAGATAGCCTTTAAAATAGGAAAAGCTTTGGGAACTTTTCTAAAAGGGAGAGAAACAGTTTGCGTAGGGTTCGACACAAGACCATCTTCCCCTAATTTATTTAATAATCTAATCTCTGGTTTACTATCCACTGGTTGTAGGGTGATTTCTATAGGGATGGTCCCCAATCCTATTGCCTATTTTTTCGCCCTAAAAAATAAAACCTTTGGTTGTTATGTGACGGCCAGCCATAATCCAGTGGAATGGAATGGTTTTAAGATTTTTAAACCAAACGGGGTAAGTATTACCAAAGAAATTAAGATTCTTGAGAATATTTTTAATTCAGAAAAGTTCATAACTGGAAAAGGAAAATTTGAAGAAAATAAAAATGCCGTAGAAGAATATACTAAATTTTTAAAAATTAAAATAGGTAATCTTAAGGGAAAAATTGTTGCTGATTTTCTTGGTGGTGCCGGTGTAATAGCGACCGAGATTTTTAAAAAAATTGGTCTAAGGGTAATACCGTTGCACGATAGACCGGATGCTAGCTTATATGGATTTCATAGGCTAGAGCCATGGGGAGATCTTTTGAATTTAGCAAAAGAAACCGTTAAAAAAGAAAAAGCCGATTTGGCTGTTGCTTTTGATTGTGATGCAGATAGGTCGGTATTTGTTGATTCTTCTGGAAAATTTATAGACCCAAGCATACTCAATGCAATTTTTATAGAAAGCCTACTAAAAAGAAAAAAAAGAGGGAAAGCTGTTATAACCTATGATTGCGCTACTGAATTAGAAAAAATTGTTAGAGAATTAGACGGTAAAATCATTTGGTCTAGAATTGGCCACAACTTCGTAGAAGAAAAGGTCAATAAAGAAAAAGCACTATTTGGCGGAGAACAAAGTTCCCACTTTTATTTTAATATATTTTATCCTTTCTCAGACGGAATTATTTCAACCCTTTATTTAATGAAGATTTTGAATAAAATAGACGAAAAAATAGAAAAATTAGCTAACCGATTTAAATTTCATCCCATCGGTAAAATGTATATAAATGCCGGCACTGATAATAAAGAATTAAGAGTCATAGAGAGTATAAGAAAAAACTACCCCGCCGCCATAGACATAGCGGATGGTTTTAAGATAGCACTTAACAATATAGAGTGGGTTTTGATAAGAGCAAGTCAGACTTTGCCAGAGGTAAATTTATGTGTAGAAGCCGAGAATGAAGAAAGATTGAAAGAATTAATTGAGAAATACTCCCGAATTATAGAAGCGAAAATAAAGAAATTAAATTAACCCCATTTTCTTTTTAACGTCTTGGATTGTTGATTGGGCGAGAATTTGGGCTCGTTTGGTACCCTGCCTCAAAATTTCTTTTACGTAAACTTCTCTTACGAGGAGTTCTTTTCTTTTTCTGCGGAAAATCTCTAATTTTAAAATTAATAGATCAGCTAATTGCTTTTTAAAATCAGCATATCCTTTATTTTTAAATTTCTTTTCAACTTCTTTTATTGTTTTATCCGAAAACAGAGAATAAATTGTTAAGAGATTTGAGATGCCGGGTTTAACTTCTGGATTATATTTTATTGCCTTTCCCGTATCAGTAACGGCTTTAGCAATTTTTTCTTTTATTATTTCTGACTCATCAAAAAGCCCGATATAGCTTTCTTTGGGATCGCTTTTTGACATTTTCTTTGTCGGTTGGGTTAAGCTCATTATTTTAGCTCCCATTTTTGGAAGTTTTGCCTCTGGTAATTTAAAGGTTTCTCCAAATTTTTGATTAAACCTTTTGGCAATTGTTCTTGCTAATTCTACATGTTGTTGCTGGTCTTCGCCTACGGGAACTACATCAGTTTGATAAAGTAAGATATCAGCCGCCATTAAAATCGGGTAATTTAAAAGGCCAGCATTAAGATTTTGGGGGAATTTTTTTGCTTTTTCTTTATATTGGGTCATTCTGGTTAAGTCTCCGACGGGCGTAACAACATTTAATAACCAATTTAATTCCATATGCTCTTTTACTTGTGATTGGACAAAGATTATTGATTTTTCGGGATTAATCCCTGCGGCTAAATAAGCAATAGCTTTTTCTAAAATTAATTCCTGTAATTTTTTTGGCTCAAAGAGTACAGTAAGAGCATGTAAATCAACAATGCAAAAAATACATTCATTTTTTTCTTGAAGTTCTACCCATTGTTTAATGGCTCCCAGATAATTTCCAATATGGATTATACCTGTTGGTTGAATGCCACTGAAAATTCGCATATATCTTATACTTCAATTACGACCGGTAAAATAATTGGTCGACGTTGAGTTTTTGAAAATAAGAATTGACCGATTTTATTTCTTATTTCGTCTTTAACGTAGCTCCAATTAACAGCGCCGCCACTGCCGGTAGTTGAATTTACTATATTAATAACTCTTTTTCTGGTTTCTTTCAATAAATCTTTTGATTCCCTTAAATAAACAAAACCTCTTGATATTATATCGGGAGAACCCTTTACTGTGCCAGTAGTTTTATCAACAATAACAACAATAACAAACATTCCGTCTTTGGCTAGCATTTTCCTGTCCCTTAATACGACCTCTCCCACATCACCCACCCCCAGGCCATCAACCATAATATAATTAGAGGGTGCCATTTCTTTTTCAACAAAGAATCCTTTTGGGCTAAAATTAATAATTTGGCCGTTTTCAGCTATAATTATATTTTTTTCGGGGATACCTATTTCTATAGCTAATTCTGAATGAGCAACTATCATTGAGTATTGACCGTGAATCGGCATGAAAAATTTTGGTCGAATAATCTTTATCATTTCTTTTAATTCATCTCTTTGAGCATGACCCCCCGCATGGATATCCATCATTTTATAATGAAAGACTTTTGTTTTTTGGCGCAAAATTTCATCTTTCATAATTTGGACCGTTCTTTCGTTGCCGGGAATAACGGAGGAAGAGAAGATAACGGTATCTCCTTTTTTCAGTTTAATAAAGGGATGAGTTTTTAAAGCAATTCTCATCAAGACTGCCGATCCTTCTCCCTGAGCGCCCGTTCCTAAAATAGTAATTTTTGAATCAGGATAGTTTTGTATTTCTTTTGCCTGAATAAAGGTACCTCTTTTTGCCTTGATATAGCCTAAGATTTTTGATATTTCGACGTTGGTCCTCATTGAATAGCCCTCTAAGCAGACTCTCCTGCCGTATTTTTCTGAAATAGTGATAATCTGTTGAATTCTATTAATTAGAGAAGCAAATGTCGCAGCAATAACTCTGCCTTGTGCCCTTTCGAAAATTTCATTAAGGTTTTTTTCAATTATTTTTTCTGAGAGGGAATGGTTTTCTTCTTCAGCCCCTGTGGAGTCGGATAGTAGAAGTAAAATTTTTCTTCTGGAAAAATTATGAAGTTTTTTAAAATTAGTCGGCAGATCGTTTACCGGCGTTTGATCAAATTTGAAATCAGACGTGTGAAGAATATTGCCTACTGGTGTTTGAATAAATAAACCCAAATTGTCGGGAATATTATGATTCTGCCTGAAGAATTCCACTCCGAAAACGCCTATTCTTATTCTTGAATTATCTTTAACTTCAGTGATATTCAATTTCGGTTGTCCAGGAGAATCCTCTTGTCTTTTTAAGATTATCCCACGAGTAAGAGGAGAGGCGAATAATTCTAATTTTGGATGCCAGATTTTTTCAATCAAATAGGGGACAGCGCCTATGTGGTCATAGTGGCCATGGGTGAAAATAACGCCTAAAATATCTTTTCTTCGATTTTGAAGATAAGAAATATTGGGAATAATATAATCGATTCCTGGCATATCTTCTTCTGGCATTCTAAAACCCATATCCAAAATCAAAATTTTCCCTTGGTATTCAAGAATCATCATATTACGACCAACTTCACCCAATCCCCCTAAGGGAATGATTTTTAAATTCGTTTGTTTTTTTGTTTTTTCCATAATTTATTCAAAAGTGTGAAAGGAGAGATTTACCTTCGCGCCAGAACAAAGTTTGGTGTGGGGTCTTCGGTCGTCTTTGATGACCTCGAAACTCTCCAGCTGTGCGGGCAGGAGGATTTGCACCCCCACGAGATTGCTCTCATAGCGCCCTGAACGCTACGCGTCTTCTATTCCGCCATGCCCGCTTTCTTATATTTTTTTAAGAAAGCCTTTTAGTTCTTTTCCGAATATAGGATGTTTTAAGGAAAGATATAAATTTGATTTCAAGTAGGCTAATTTATTGCCGCATTCCAGCCATTTTCCTTCAATTTCATAACCATAAATTTCTTTTTTGTCGTCCATCATTTCAATTAGAGTATCAGTTAGCCCTATTTCACCTCTCCTACTGGGGGAAGCCTTCTTGAGATAATAAAAGACTTCTGGGGTAATAATTCTTTTCCCGACAATCGCCAAATTAGAAAGAAAAAGTATTTCTTCTTCTGATGGTTTTTCTACCGCCTTTTCAATCTTAAAGATTCGTTTAGCCATCTTTTTTCCTTTTATTATTCCATAATAATGCAAACTTTCTTTGGGGACTCGGCAGAGCGCCATCACGGTTTGGCGATATTTCCCAAAAACCTTAGAAAGTTGCTTAAGGCAATTTACTTTAGACTCAACAATGTCGTCGGGATATAAAATAAAACACGGGTCATTACCCACTAATTTTTCTGTCAATAGAATAGCCTGTCCATCGCCCAATGGTTTTTTTTGATAGACATGAGAAAAAGAAATATTCTTATATTTTTTTTCAAAATCCTTAAGTTCTCTTAAACAATAATCTTTGCCGAGCATCTTTAAGCATCTTTCTAATTGGAAAGACTTATTTAAATAATCTAAAATTGCCTCTTTTCCCGGGCTAATAACAAAAATAATCTTTTTAACTCCCGCTTCTATTACTTCATCTAAGACATATTGCAGTATTGGTTTATCAACCAAAGGCCAAAGCTCTTTAGGTAAGGCTTTACTTAATGGTAAGAATCTTGTGCCCAAACCAGCCACAGGAATTATTGCTTTTTTAATCTCCGCCATATAAAAAATCTAAATTTTTAGGTATTTTTTTAAGCGGTTTTTCAAAACGCAACTTAGGTATTTTTTTCTTCGAGTGAAATTCATAATTCTTATTTTTGATCCAGCCCGATTTCGTATAGAAATAACAAGCCCCGTTCATTTTTTCTACATTTTCATAAATATTTTTATTTTTTTCCGAAATCCAATTTGCTATCTTTAAATTTTGCTTCGAGGGATTTATTGTGATAACGTCGTAATCTGCAGGCTCAATTATAGAGTCACCCTTTTTTAACCCTATGGCTACAGCATCTTTTGCTACCCTTCCTTTTATTTTTTGCATTAGAATCAATGCTTCTCCCCTTAAAACAGTATAAAATTCCGCAAAGTTATTTGAATTATGGTTACCTTTAGTCTTTACGAATTCTTTCCCTAACATTTTTGGAGGAATAATAGTAATATCATATCTTAAACCGTTCTTCTTTTTTACCCCCCGATACATATAATATAATTTAAAATTTGGGGCGTTTTTTGCCCAATCCTGATCATAAAGTAGATTTCTCATTTCATCTAAACAGCGGATATCTGGATTTTTCAATCTTTTTATTTCCATCCTCTTTTTGTATTAATATACCAATCTTCAATTCCTGAAAACCTTTGCGAAGGATCTGAAATGATACTTACATCTATCCCTTTAATTTTATCCGAAACCAGATAAAGGTAGTCAGGATTATACAAAAATACTACTGGGGATTCTTCAATTAAAGAGTTTTGAAAATTTTCAAGGCTTTTTTTTCTTGCATTTCCATCTAAACTCTGACGAGCGTCTTCTAATAGTTTATCACAATTTTTATCCGAAAATAAGGCCAAGTTTAGACCAGGATCTTTTTCTTGTGAAGAATGCCAAAAAGAGAAGGGATCGGGTATCAATCCTAATACTTCTCCGAATAAAAGAATATCATAACTCCGCGGTTTTATGACATCTTTTTCCAAGGTAGCAACGTCAAATATTTCAATTTCAATTTCAACTCCTATTTTTTTCCACTGTTCTTTTAAGAAATTAGCCAATTCCACTAATTCCGGTTGATTAACGGTAGTTAAGGTGAATTTAAGTGGAATTTTTTCTTCTGGATTTACAAAACAAATCTCATTTAATTTATTTCGCGTAGTTGTTTTTACATCGCCCGTTCCATTTTTCAGTCCCTGGGGCGCTAAAATATCTTCCTGGTACTTCTCTTGAAATTTAATCACTGCTGATTTAGTCTTTGAACCGAAATAACCAGTGATGTCGCCCTCGGGATATATTTCAGGGAATTTAGCTAAACATTTTTGAAGTTCTTTTACTTCTTCACCTTGGGATCCTAAGGTAAGGTTGCTCTTAAATTGGAAAGCCAGTTCTTTTTTTACTACTCTTTCTCTTAAGCCGGACTCATTCTTTATAAAACCTGCCTTTTCTAAAATTTCATTTGCAAGATTTTCATCAAATTGATAGATCCTTGAAGGGCTATTAAATCCTAAAACATCGGGTAATATTGGCGAATCAACAATTTTTCCTTCTCCTTGTAAAACTTTATTTAGTAAATCTTCTTTATCGGTCCCATAATTCAAAGCTTCTCTTATTTCTTTTTCTGCCAATATTTTTGATGTACCAGAGTTAAAAAATAAAGCAAAATATCTTGGCAGAGAAAGATGATAATCTTTAAGGCCAGCGTCTTTTAATAAAGAGAAATTGTTTAATGATGTTAAGGAAAATCCTTTTATATCTTTTTGAATGGCGGATTTAGCCAATTCATCCCCATTTTTAAAAAATATAAAATTAATTTTTGAAATATATGGTTTTTTTCCGAAATATTTAGAATTTGAAATTAAAGTTAAAGACTTAATATCGCCATTCAATTTATCTTTTTCTATACTGTCTAATTTATATGGTCCCGAGCCGATTGGATTTAAATTTATATTAGTTAAAGGAAAGTTTTGAGAAGAAACATCTTTCCAAATATGTTCAGGGATTATTTTTAAAGTAAGATTCTCCAAGAATGGACTATAAGGTTTTTCTAATTTAAAACTAATAGCATCATCTGATATCTTTTCTACCTTCACCCCAAGCCAATTCACTCTCAAAGGACTTTTATAATCTGCGTTTTGAATAGTTTTAATAGTAAAAATTACATCATCAGCGGTAAGTTTTTCACCGTCACTCCAAAAAACCCCGTCTTTTAAGTAAACATTATAAGTGGTTCCACTCTCATTAATATTATAGTCCCGAGCCAAATCATTGATTATCTTGCCGCCCGAATCATATTTCATTAATCCCGAAAAAATAAGCTCAACTAAATCGCGATCTACATCATTAACCGGGGCATAAATTGGGTTGATAAATCTCGGATATCCTATTACCCCTTCTGTATAAATACCTCCTTCAGCCGGTTTAATTTCGGTATTTTTAAAATAAAAATTAACTGCTAATATTAAAAAACTCGCGATAGTAAACAATAAGAAAATAGAGAAAAAAACTCTCTCTTTTTTTGTCAAAATTCCAAAAAACTGCCTCCATTGTTTTTTTGAAGGCCATTTTCTTATTTCCCCAAAATTAAAAAAATCCTTTATTTGACTAGGCATTATTTAGAATACAAGATTTAAAATCGCCAAAAAAATAAACAAAAAAGCAAAAAATATAGTAGCTCCAAAAATTTTCTGTTGAATACCCCGGCGCGTAGCATAAAAACCACCTTCGCCTCCGAAAGCCGAACCTAAAGCCGTACCTCGTTGTTGTAAGAGTATTAAGATTATTAGAATTACAGCAACTATAATTTGAACAAATGGTAAATAAAATTTCATATAATTTTTTTAAATTTAGGATTTTTTTCTATAGACCCCTAAGATAAAACTTACCCCCCAGACGATAATCGATGTCCAGAAGAGGGAAATAATTCCCTTAATCTCTAATTCGGAGAACAGGATATCAACTATCCAGATCATTAAAATATTTATTATCCAGGAGAATATACCAAGAGTTATCAGGCGTAGAGGAAAAGTAATTAAATTTAAAATCGGTTTTACAAAAAAATTTATTAACCCTAAAGCAATTCCAATAAGAATTAAAATCTGCCAAAAAGCAGTGAACTGAAATCCAAAAAGAGTACTCTGACTGGGTATAACATGGAGAGAAACTCCGGGAATAAATTTTGTAGCCAAAAAAAGACCAACAATCCCAGCGATAATCTGCAAGATCAAACGATCCATATGTTAAGATGATACCATAAAATTAATTTTGTAGCAAGAATCCCTGCCTTAGTTTTTTATGATATGCTATGGCAAAACGGTGAGCTTCGTCGCGAAGTTGTAAAATTATAAATTTAAGCGGTTGGGGAAGAGAATTTAATTGAATAGGTTTTTTTCGATTTTCTAAGTATAATTTATTTTTCCTTTTAGCCAAAGCAATAATTTTTATATCTTTAGTATTTTGATTTTGGTATTTGGAATTTAATGCGGCATTTAATTGTGCTTTTCCACCGTCAATTAAGATTAAGTTGGGTAGTTCCCATTCGTTATGTTTTAATCGCCGATCTAAAACTTCTTTTATCATTCCCACATCGTTCGGTTTTTTTAATAATCTAATTTTAAATTTCCGATAAAAATTTTTATTGGGTCTGCCATTAATAAAAGCTACCATAGAGCCTGTAGCAAATTGCCCTTTAATATCAGAAATATCATAAGCTTCGATTCTTTTAATTCCATTTTTGAAGTTTAAAATTTTCCTTAGATCATTTTGTATTTTAATCCAACTATCATTTTGAAGAGGGGAGAGCTGTTCAAAAATTTTATAATGCGCAAAAACTCTTTCAAGAGCTTTAATTTGATCCCTGATTTTCGCAGCTTTCTCAAAGTCATCCATTTTGGAAGCTGCCTTCATTTCTTTTTTTAAATTTTTCAGGACCTTTTTATTTTTTCCCTGTAGAACTTTTACCAAATTATTAATATTTTTTTTATACTCTTTTTTATCTGGATTTGGTCCAGGGCAAAGATTTAAATGACACCAAAGGCAAGCTTTTGGAGGATGTTTTTTTAACGTGTAATAAGGAAAAATTCCCCTGAGAATTCTCAAGGCTTTTTTTAGAAAATTCCCCTCTACAAAAGGCCCAACATATTCAGCAGATTCTTTAATCTGATGAGTGATCAAAACTCTGGGGTAATCTTCCTTGGTAATTGCAGCATAAAAATAATTTTTATCATCCCGCCACATTATGTTATATTTCGGTTGATATTTCTTAATTAAATTTGCTTCCAAGATTAATGCCTTAATTTCAGAGCCGGTCTTAATATAGCCGATTTTATTTATTTTATTGATGAAGAGATTATCTTTATAAGATGGCTGCTGGAAATGATTTTTCACTCTTTCTTTTAAGTTTGATGCCTTGCCGATATAAAGAATATTTTTCTCATTAGAAAAAAAATAAACACCGCTACCTTTCGGTAAATACCGAATTTTGTTTTTGAGAAAAAATTTAACTTGCATATTTATGCTATGGTGTAGTAAATGTCACTTTAACTGATTTATTACCATCCATTGTAAGGACGCAATTTGTATCGGTGCCAGCACAAGCACCTCCCCAGCCGCCAAAGATAGAATCTCCGAGTGCTGTGGTGTAAAGAGTAACGGAAGTTCCAGACTGATATGTCTCAGAACAATCGCTTCCACAGCTAATTCCCGTTGGAGAACTTGTAACCATTCCCGATCCGGTGCCAGATTTAGATACGGATAAAGTATAGTTTGGGAGAGTAGTTTTGGTATTAAAGATTGCAACGACAGATTTATTGGAGCTAATAATTAAAGAGCATTTATCTGTCCCGGTGCAGGCGCCCGTCCAGCCAGCAAAAACAGAACTGCTGTTGGCACTGGCAGTAAGCGTAATAGCAGTCCATAAGGCAAAAGATTCTGTGCAATCGGTTCCGCAACTAATACCAGAAGGGGAACTGGTAACTATTCCCGATCCTGTCCCAGATTTAATAACAGATAAATCATATTTTGTAATTCCGACATAATCAAATGCAGCTGAAACAGATTTGTTACTATCCATAACTAAAATACACTTATCTATTCCTGAGCAAGGACTTGACCAACCGATAAAATTTGAGCCACTAGTTGCTGAAGCAGAGAGAGTAATTAATGTTCCAGCAATGAAATCTTTTGAACAGCTTGTTCCACAATTAATTCCAGACGGAGAACTAGTGATCGTTCCTGATCCCGTTCCAGACTTACTAATGTTTAAAGAATAGCCAATTAAGAAATTCGCCGTGACAGTTTTGTTATCATTTATTGCTATTGTACAATTACCGGTGCCGTTGCAGGTGCCTGACCATCCAATGAAAATTGATCCGCTATTTGGAATAGCCGTAAGGATAACTGAGCTTCCGGAGGCAAAAGATTTCGAACAGTCATTCCCGCAATTAATTCCCGATGGCGAGCTAGATATGGTACCTGACCCGGTTCCAGATTTAGAAACGGCGAGCTTAAATTCAACATAAGGGGCGCAAAAGTTTTTAACGCAAGCTTCACTTACTAGGCAATCTGTATAGACAATCCATTCTTCCCATTTTAAACTCCCATTACAGAGAGCGGATTTGCCCGAGCAATACTTGCTTTGATATCTAATTGCCACATCGCTTCCCGGCGTGTATCCCCAGGGACAGCTATATTCTGAGCCTGCTTTTTCCTGACATTTGTAGCTACTTGGTCTGAAAGTTTTGTTTTGGATATCACAACAAAGACCTTCTATGCATTGAATGCAAGTTTCATCTGATTGGCATATATAATTAGAAGGACAACCACAACGAGAACATTTATAAATAAGATTAAAATCATCATTGCAGTACATAGGTTTATTGGACGAACATTGGCCGGACAAAATACCTCCTGTACATTTTTTTATGGTGCAGATTCCATTCTCGCAAATATTATCTGATGGACATTCGGTTGCAGGATTCCATTCTAAACATTTATCATTGTCATAATTTCCGCAGATTCGGTAGCTGTTATTAGAACATTTTTTTGAATCAATCGGAGAACACTCATCTTGGCAGGTGATTAATGGGGTTGGAGACGGTGACGATGTTGAAGAAGGTATTGGTGACGGCGTGGGCTCTTCTTCAGAAATATTAATTTCTTCCGTTGGGTTAGATTCCTCGATTTTAATTGAGGGAGTTTCAAAAAATTGTTTTGAAAAATAATAAAAACCTCCGCTTATTGCTCCGACAATAACCAAGACAATCATAATCCCAATTAAACTTTGCCCCCTCGAGTTTATTTCATTTGCCATACGTCTCTTTTCTGATTTTAACATTCTAAAACAGTATATCAAACTAACTCTTTAATTACCTCTTGAAATTACTTGACATTTGGAGTATAATTACCCATCCAAAATGCCCCGTAGTAGAATTTCTAACCTCTGCGGGGCGGTCGAAAAATTAAAAGAATTTTTCATTAGAAATTTCACTACGGGGAATGGCGGAAAATTATATCAAAATTAGAGGGGCAAGAGTTCATAATCTCAAAAATATTGATGTAGACATTCCTAAAAACAAACTGGTAGTAATCACCGGGCTTTCGGGTTCGGGAAAATCATCTTTAGCTTTTGATACATTGTATGCTGAAGGCCAAAGAAGATATGTTGAATCTCTTTCTGCATACGCTCGTCAATTTTTAGGGATAATGGACAAACCCGATGTTGATAAGATTGAGGGAATTTCTCCAGCAATTTCTATTGATCAGAGAAAAGCGGCTCATAACCCCCGTTCAACTGTTGGAACTATTACGGAGATTTATGATTACCTTCGTCTTTTATTCGCCAGAATTGGGAAACCTCATTGTCCAAAATGTAAAAAACCTATTTTGCGCCAGACAATTGACCAAATAATAGATCAGATTTTAAAAATTTCTAAAAATACTGAAATTAATATTTTGGGACCGGTGATTCGCGGCAAAAAAGGGGAACATCACGGCGTTTTCGAAGAAATTCAGCGTGCAGGTTTTGTAAGGGTAAGGGTTGATGGGATAATCTACCGCGTTGAAGAAATACTTGAAAAAAACCTAGACAAGAATAAAAAACATAATATTGAAGTGGTGGTAGATAAAATGGTTTTGGAAAAAGGAATAGACAAGCCAAGATTAGTTGATTCCATAGAGACAGCTTTGAAATTAGGCAAGGGCATTGCAATAATAAGCCAGAAATTAAAATCAAAAAATCAAAAAAATAAAGATTTAATATTCTCCGAGCATTTTGCCTGCGAAGAATGCGGAATTTCTCTGACAGAGTTGGAACCGCGACTTTTTTCTTTTAATTCTCCCTTCGGCGCTTGTCCTGCTTGCCAGGGATTAGGGGAAAAATTGGAAGTAGACCCCAGTTTAGTTATTCCCAATCCAAATTTAACACTTGCCGAGGGGGCAATTTTTCCTTGGGCACATGCCTCCCATAAAGTAGGTCGTCAATCATTTTTTTGGTGGCAATTATCCGATTTGGCCCAAAAATATAATTTTTCTTTAGATGAACCTATAAAAAATCTGCCTCGAAAAATAATGGACATTGTTTTATATGGCGATGGTGATTTTGAAGGTGTAATTCCCAATTTGGAAAGACGTTATCATGAGACCGATTCTGATTATACAAGGCAGGAAATTGAGCAGTATATGATTGAAAAAAAATGCGAGGTTTGCAAGGGAAAAAGATTAAAACCGGAGGTATTAGCTATAACGATGGCTGGCGAATCGATTGATAAGATAGTGGAAATGAGTATTAGTCAGGATAGGCAATTTTTTCAGAGAATTATAAATCCTAAGTCTAAACTCTTAAACTTCAACGAACGTAAAATTGCCCAACCGATAATTAAAGAAATTTTAGATAGATTACAATTTCTATTTGATGTTGGCTTGGATTATTTAATGTTAGATAGAAAAGCCGATACCCTAGCGGGAGGCGAAGAGCAAAGAATTAGGTTGGCTACTCAAATTGGTTCGAAACTAACCGGCGTTTTATATATTTTAGATGAGCCATCGGTAGGGCTTCATGCTCGGGATCAGAACAGACTGATAGAAACTTTGAAAAAATTAAGAGACATTGGCAATTCAGTTATAGTCGTTGAGCACGATCCTCAGACAATTAGATCGGCCGATTGGGTGATAGATATTGGGCCGGGTGCCGGGAAACACGGCGGGAAAATAATTTTTGAAGGTATGCCAAAAGAATTATTAAAAAGTCACACCTTAACTGGAGATTATTTAGCTGGAAGAAAAAAAGTCGAAGTAAAAATTACTCCTTCTAAAAATTTTGTTCCCAAAAAAGAATCCGAAAATAAACAGAAATACATACTTATTAAAAAGGCAGCAGAACACAATTTAAAAAATATTGATGTAAAAATCCCTCTTGAGAAATTTGTATGCATTACCGGTGTTTCTGGCTCTGGAAAAAGCAGTTTGATGAATGATATTTTAGCAAGAGCCTTGCTAAAAAGATTTTATAGAGCTAAAGAAGAACCTGGAAAGAACGAGGGTATTTTAGGTATAGAATTTTTAAATAAAGTTGTTTTAGTAGATCAGTCGCCGATTGGCAGGACGCCTCGATCAGATCCAGCCACTTATACGGGTGCCTTCAATTATATTCGAGATCTTTTTGCTAAAACAAAAGAAGCGAAAATCCGTGGTTATCAGCCGGGTCGTTTCTCTTTTAATGTAAAGGGTGGTAGATGTGAAGCTTGCGAAGGTCAGGGAGTAAAGAAGATTGAAATGTACTTTCTGCCGGATATTTATGTTGATTGCGAAGAATGCAAAGACAAGAGATTTAATCAGGAAACCCTAACTATTGAATATAAGGGTAAAAATATCGCCCAAGTTTTAGAAATGACCATTGAAGAAGCTTTGGAATTTTTTAAAAATATACCGGGGCTGTATGCAAAGCTTAAAACTTTAAACGATGTTGGTTTGGGCTATGTTCAACTTGGCCAGCCAGCCCCTTCTTTATCGGGAGGAGAAGCACAGAGAATAAAATTAGCCGCTGAATTGTCCAAGAAAGCAACCGGAAAAACTTTATATATTTTAGATGAGCCGACAACTGGTTTACATATGGATGATATCAAAAAGCTACTTTTTGTTTTGAAAGAATTAGTTAATAAAAGAAACACAGTTTTGGTTATAGAGCATAATTTGGATGTAATAAAAAATGCTGATTGGATAATTGATTTGGGCCCTGAAGGAGGGGAAAAAGGAGGGTATCTCGTCGGAGAAGGCGCGCCAAAAGATATTATTAAAAATAAAAAAAGCTATACAGGTAAATATTTAAAAGCAACATTAAACTCTTGACACGCTCTTTTATTTTCCTTAAAATCAGAAAGTAGCAATAATTATCACTCAAAGGTCGCGACTGCTAACTAATAAAATAAAAAAACATGTATAATATATGAATATTAAGCCATTATCAGATCACGTTTTAATTGAGCCAATAAAAGAAGAAGAAAAAACAAAAGCCGGTATTTTATTGCCCGAGACTGCTGAAAAAGAAAAACCAGAGCAGGGTCGAGTGATTGCCGTTGGGCCGGGAAAAAAAACCGATGACGGGAAAATTATTCCCATGGAGGTAAAAGCCGGCCAAAAAGTTTTATTTACAAAATATGGCCCCAATGAAATAAAAGTCGATGATAAAGAATATTTAATTGCCAAAGAAGAAGATATTTTGGCAATTATTGAATAATAGGATTTCCATTTTTGATGGGAGTCCTGTAAATTTTCATTTCATTCAAATTTATGCCTAAACAAATCAAATATTCAGAAGAAGCAAGAAAAAAATTAAAAGCCGGAGCTGATAAGCTTGCCAGCGCAGTAATTATTACTTTGGGCCCGAAGGGCCGCAATGTTGTTTTGGATAAGGGTTTTGGTCCTCCAACTATTACCAATGATGGCGTAACAATTGCCAAAGAAATTGAATTAGAGGACAAGATAGAAAATTTGGGGGCTGAAATTATAAAAGAGGTGGCTGAGAAAACCAATGATGTTGCCGGCGATGGTACAACCACAGCTGTTTTATTGGCTCAGGCCCTCATTGCAGAGGGCTTAAAAAATGTTACTGCTGGAGCTAATCCTTTGGCAATAAAAAGAGGAATTGATAAGGGAGTAAAGGCGGTAATTGAAGAGCTAAAAAAAATGGCGTCGCAAATTTCTAAACCTGAAGAAATTGCTCAGGTCGCGACGATTTCAGCCGAAAGTACAGAGATAGGTAATTTAATCGCCGAAGTAATCCAGGAAGTTGGTAAAGACGGGGTAGTTACGGTTGAGGAATCAAAAACCTTCGGCCTCCAAAAAGAAATTGTAAAAGGACTTCAATTTGATAGAGGATATATTTCTCCTTATATGATTACCGATGCCGAGAGAATGGAGGCAGTTTATGAAGATCCTTATATTTTGGTGACTGACAAAAAATTATCTTCCCTGACTGAAATTCTACCAGTCTTAGAAAAAGTCGCCCAAACGGGAAAAAAAGAATTAGTAATTATTGCCGATGAGATAGAAGGGGATGCTTTAGCCACTTTATTGGTAAATAAATTAAGGGGAATATTTAATGCTTTAGCAGTGAAAGCGCCGGGATTTGGCGATAGGAGAAAAGAAATGTTGGAAGATATTGCTTGCGTTACTGGCGCCCAAGTAATTTCAGAAGAAGTCGGGAAAAAATTAGAAAATATCGAATTGAACCAATTAGGTTCTGCAAGAAGAGTTGTTTCTACTAAAGAAAACACCACTATTATTGAGGGAAAAGGAGAAAAAGAAGCTATTGACGCAAGAATAAAACAAATTAAAAAGGAGCTTCAAATTAGTGATTCCGAATTTGATAAAGAAAAATTGCAGGAGAGATTGGCTAAATTAGCTGGCGGAGTAGCGGTAATCAAAGTTGGAGCGGCTACCGAGGTTGAGCAAAAAGCAAAACAGCACAAAACAGAAGATGCTTTGAATGCTACACGGGCAGCAATTGAAGAAGGAATTGTTCCTGGCGGCGGAGTAGCATTATTAAGAGCAATAAAAATTTTAGATGCAGTCCAAGCCGAAGGAGATGAAAAAACTGGAATCAATATTCTAAGAAGAGCCCTAGAAGAACCCGTTAGAATAATAGCTTCAAATGCGGGAGTAGATGGTGCGGTTGTTGCAGCTGAGATTAAAAAACACGAAGGTAGTTATGGATTCAATGCTCAAGCAATGATTTATGAAGATTTAATGAAATCTGGTATTGTTGATCCAACTAAAGTGGTAAGATCTGCTTTGGAAAATGCTGCTTCTGCAGCTTCGATGTTTTTAACAACCGAAGCAGTTGTGGCGGAGAAGCCAGAAGAGAAGAAAGAGAGGGGGATGCCGGGGATGGGAATGCCGGAAGAATACTAAATTAGAGATCGACGGATTATTTAAAGCCCCCGCGCTTCGCGCGGGGCTTTACTATTATTTTTTATCTGCTATATTGGAAAAGTATAAAGAAAATATAATCTAAAAACGAAGGAGGATAGCACTTTGAATAGTTCGTTATTTGAGATTGGGATGGCGGCACCGGAAGTAGTTTGCGGCATTGTAAAAGCAAATCTAGAGATTAGTTCAATATATTTAAGAATATATACTTCTACTAAAGCTCTAGAGGAAGAACCAATAAGACAAATTCGTATTTCTGTGACAAGAATGATTCATCACGGTAATCCGGATTTAGAGGAAAGGATTATATTAAACAGGGAGGAAATAACGCCAAAAAATCTTAATATAATAGCGGATGCTTTATCAGAAAGGCGAGCTCTATCCGTTTGTTCAATTGTAAAATGTTCTGATAGGGCGGAGATCTTTCATATTCCGATGATGGATTTTCGTTGCGAAGCTTCTCCAGAGAATTTGGAGAAAATCAAGGAATTTTTAACAATAATTGGACAAAGAGGGATAATTCTGGCTTCTGGAAGAAGCTATCATTTCTACGGTGTAGAGTTGCTTTCGGAAAAAAATTGGTTGAATTTCCTCGGAAAATGCCTTCTTTTCATCGATCCAAAAGACCCCAACTACATTTATACCGACCCTCGTTATATCGGTCATAGATTGATGGATGGCTATGCAATGTTAAGAATATCAAAAGAGCCGAAACGTCCATTCTTGCCCTCTGTAGTCTCAATTATTTAATAGTGACGGCCCCTCACCTTGAGTGAGGGGCTTCTCGTTGAAAAAAAATATAAATAACGTACAATATAATATGCTTTGCCCTCTCTGCAAAAAAACATTAGACAAGGCAATTTTTTATGGAGTAGAAGTGGATTATTGTCCTAAATGTCGGGGCCTTTGGTTTGAAAAGGACGAGTTAAGATTGGCTAAAGATGATAGAGATGAAAATTTAGCCTGGCTTGATATTAATTTATGGAAAGATAAAACTAAATTTCAAATCAGCAGGGAGCAAAAACTTTGTCCTGCCTGCCGGATGCCCTTATATGAGATAAATTACGGCGACTCTAAAATAAAGGTTGATGTTTGTAATTTGTGTTCTGGAATTTGGTTAGATAGAAGAGAATTTAAAAAAATAATTGAATATCTTGAGGGCAAGGCAAAATACGAAATTTTACATAAATATGTTAAAAATTTAATTGAAGAATTTTGGGAGATTTTTACCGGTCCCGAAACTCTTAGGGAAGAAATTAATGATTTTCTAATAATTTTAAAACTCTTGAATTACAAATTTCCAAGCCAACATCCTTTAATTGCCGAAATAATCAAAGAATTACCATTAACAAAATAAAAACCCCGTAGTGAAATTTGGACAAACTTCGTTTATTTTGTTTCGCCTTAGCGGAAACAGTCCAAATTCTACTACGGGGAAAGGTCGATTATTAATTAAAAAATTATTGAATACGATGTTCTTATACATAATTATAGCCTTAATCGTTATCGTTATTTTTTGGCTGATCGCCGCTTACAACGGCTTAGTAAATCTTCGAAATCGAGCGAAAGAAGCTTGGGCAGATATTGACGTTCAATTAAAAAGAAGGCATGATTTGATCCCTAATTTGATAGAAACCGTTAAGGGTTATGCTGCTCATGAAAGAGGAGTTTTTGAAAGGGTCACTGAAGCAAGAACGAAAGCAATAGGAGCTCAGACAGTAGCTGAAAAAGGACAGGCAGAAAATTTTCTTTCCAATACCCTGAAATCACTTTTTGCTGTTGCCGAGAATTACCCCGATTTAAAGGCTTCAACCAATTTTCTGGAGCTCCAGAGAGATTTAAGAGATACCGAGGACAAAATCCAGGCCGCAAGAAGATTTTATAATGGTAATGTAAGAGACTTAAATATAAGAGTTGAAAGTTTTCCAGTGAATCTGATTGTCTCTACCCTTGGTTTTAAGAAGATGGAATTTTTTGAAATAGGAGAAGCCGAAGAAAGAGAAGTGCCACAAGTAAAATTTTAATCTCGCTAATTTACACGAATATAATCACGAATTTTCTCGAATATTCGTGTTAAATTAGTGGATGTTCGCGAGAATGGCAACACTATACACTCAAGCCGAATCAAATATACGGAAGACTTGGATTCTGGTTGGTGTTTTTTTAGTTTTTATTATCGGCCTCGGATGGATTTTCAGCTATATTTACCAAAATCAAACAATCTTAATCGCTGCTGTTGTTTTTAGTTTATTAATGAATATCGCCAGTTTTTGGTATTCGGATAAGATTGTTTTGGCAATGACCCACGCAAAACCTATAGAAGATACAAAAAATGAGCTTTATAGATTGGTGGAAAATTTATGCATTACGGCCGGTTTGCCAATGCCAAAAATTTATATTATTCCCGAAGCTCAACCTAATGCTTTTGCAACCGGCCGCGATAAAAACCACGCCGTAGTCGCCGTAACCCAAGGGCTTTTAGATAAATTAGAAAGGACTGAGACAGAAGGAGTAATTGCTCACGAATTATCCCACATCGGCAACAAAGACATGCTTTTAATGACAGTAGTCGTAGTTTTGGTGGGGTTTATTGCGATTATCTCTAATTTTTTTGTAAGAATGACCTGGCTCGGTGGTTTTAAGAGAAGGGATAGTCGTGAAGGAGGGCAGGTAGCCGCAATTTTAATGTTGGTCGGTTTGGTTTTCGCAATTTTATCACCTATTATCGCAATGATTATTCAATTAGCAATTTCTAGAAAAAGAGAATTTTTAGCTGATGCTACAGGCGCTCTTTTGACAAGATACCCCGAGGGTTTGGCGCGAGCTCTGGAAAAGATTTCTGCTGATCAAACACCGATGAATACCGCTTCAAACGCCACCGCGCATTTGTATATTTCCAATCCATTTAAAGGAAAGGGATTCTCCAATTTATTTATGACACATCCGCCGATAGAAGAACGTATTAAAATTCTTAGGGAGATGTCAGTTTAATTTCATGATATAATTTGAATTTTTATTTAACGGAGTTTGCAATCATTACGAGGAGGGGAGGTAAAATATATAGATGAGATTATTTTTGGTCACGGATTAAATCTTGGGAAAGAAGAAATAGAAAAATTAAAAATAATTTATTAAAGTTAAAAAATAAATAAAAAGGAGGGGATAATGGATATTAAATTATTAAAATATCCAAATAAAAGTCATAGAAAAATTATTAGGATTCCTAGGAAATCAAAGAAATTAGCAGAGTTATTTGGTATTGTTTTCGGTGATGGAGGAATAAACAATGATTGGCAGCTCGTTATTACATTAGATACTAACTCTGATTTAAAATATTCTTATTATGTCCATGGACTTTTAAATAAATTATTCCGGGCTAAAATAGCTGTTAGAAAAAGGCCAGGGCAAAATGCCCTAGTACTTGTTTGTTCTAGCACTAATTTAGTAGATTTTCTTGTTGATAGGGGAACGGTAAGGGGTAATAAAATTGTCCAACAAATTGATGTGCCAGATTGGATAAAAAATAATTCAAATTATGAAAAAGCTTTTGTTAGGGGATTGGTGGATACAGATGGATGTTTATTTATACATAAACATATTGTTAAGGGGAAATTAAGAAATGATATAGGTTTTTGTTTTACAAGTTATTCAAAAAAATTATTAAATTCTGTTGCAAATATTTTTAATAAGTTTAAAATTAAGCCGCATATAACAGATAAGGGCAGAAGGATTTATTTGTGTGGTGTTAAAAATATAATTGATTATCTAAAAATATTCGGATCATCTAATCCAAGAATTATCAATAAATATAAAGAATGGAAGGGTGCAAGAGCGGTTTAATTGGCGGTCCTGGAAAGACCGTGTATCGAAAGGTACCGTGGGTTCGAATCCCACCCCTTCCGCCAGCTAATAATTATAAATAATTAAAATATATGAAAAAATTTACGCTTACAATATTGCCGGAGAAAGTGGCTGTTTGTCATTTTAATAAAAATAGCTCGATTCCTTCTTGGGCGACAGAAAAGAGTAATTTTACTTCAATAGCAAAAACCGATGATGAGCTTTCTATAATTTTACCTCAAGAAAAAATTCCGGGCGGCGTTCTCTACGAAAAAGATTGGCGCGTTTTCAAAGTTGAAGGTCCTTTGGGTTTTGTAACAACAGGAATAGTTTCTGGATTTTCTACTCCCTTAGCTAAAGCCAAAATCAGCATCCTCTATATTTCTACTTATCAGACTGATTATGTTTTAGTTGAAGAAAAAAATCTTAAAAAATCCATAAAAGTCTTGGGTAAATTTTGTAATATTAAAAAATAAATAATTGATGATCTACAAAGATAGAATTTATGGAAAAATTAAAATTGAAGAACCAGTAATTTTAGAACTCATTAAATCCAAATCACTTCAAAGATTAAAAGGTATAGATCAGGGCGGATACGCACCTCTCTATTATAATCCTCGTAATCTTTCCTTAAAGGAAATAGATCACAGAAGGTTTGAACATTCGTTGGGCGTTTATTATTTATTGAAAAGATTTGGGGCAGGATTAGAAGAACAAATTGCCGGATTAATTCACGATGTTTCACACTCAATTTTTTCGCATTGCATAGATTATGTCTTAAAAGTTGGTTCTCAAAAAAAGCATAACCATCAAGATAATATCTTTAGAAAATTTGTAGAAAAGACTGAAATACCTAAAATTTTAGAGAGGTACAATTTTAATAAAGATTATATCTTAGATGAAAAAAACTTCCCCCTTAAAGAAAGAGCTCTTCCAGAATTATGCGCTGATAGATTAGATTATTCTTTAAGAACGGCAATAATTTTTAAAGAAATTGACCGGCAGAACTTAGATTATTTCTTAAATAGTTTAATCGTAAGGGAGAACAACTGGATCTTTAAAAATTTAGAGAGCGCTAAAAGGTACGCTAGATTGTTTTTAAAGATGAATACTTTTTATTATTCTGGTTTATATTCTGCAGTTATGTTTAGCACGGTAGGAAATACCCTTAGATACTCTCTAAAAAATAATTATATTTCGGAAAGAGATTTATATTCCACCGATAAAAAAGTTTTGAATAAAATTAGAAAATATTTAAAAAAAGACAAAAAATTAAAACTATTCTTTAGTAGAATGAATGGAAAAATAAGATTTAAGAATGATCTCAGGCGCTATGACTCCCATATTTTTTGCAAATCGAGAATAGTAGACCCTTTATTTATAACTAATGGAAGAATAAAAAGGCTTTCTGGGGCGGATAGCAAGTGGAAGAAACTTACCGAAAAAGAATTAAAACCAAAAGAATACTTCGTTAAATTTGAAAAATAAAAAATGGAGATTCAAAATATTGAACTTCATCGGATTTGCTCAACGGCTATAATCCATAAGGGTGGTAAATATTTGATTGTTAAAAGAAGCCCGAATAAAAAAGTTTTTCCTGGGAAGTGGACGGTACCAGGTGGGGGATTAGAAGTAACTGATTATATTAATACCCAAAAGACTACCGCCGATGCCTGGTATTATGCGATAGAAAATTCTTTAAAAAGAGAAATTCAAGAAGAAGTTGGTTTGGAAGTTAATAAATTAAAATATCTCTTAGATTTAGTTTTTATCCGCCCCGATAATATTCCCGTAGCTACCCTAAGTTTTTATTGCGATTGGAAATCTGGCGAGGTTAGATTAAACGAAGAAAATATAGATTACAAATATGTTACCCTTGGAGAGGCTAAAAATTATGATTTAATTTCGGGGATATTGGGAGAAATTGAAATGGTAGATAAAATCTTAAGAGGAGAAAAATTAGGAACAATCAAATTTAAATAAAAGAGTAGCTTATTAGTTGTCATTTTTAGAGCCTCTTTACTTAAAATTAAGCGCAGGGTAAAATTAGAGCAGATTTTACTATGATTTCTTCACCGATAGACGAGATTAAAAACAGACTCGATGTTCTTGAGATTATCGGGAGCTATATAAAGCTCCAGAAAACAGGAGCAAACTACCGGGCCGTCTGTCCCTTTCATTCGGAGAAAAAACCCTCCTTTTTTGTTTCACCAGCCCGGCAGATTTGGCATTGTTTTGGCTGCGGTTTGGGTGGAGATATTTTTAAATTTGTGATGCAGATTGAAGGCGTTGAATTTGGAGATGCGCTGCGTATTTTAGCTCAGAGAGCGGGAATAGAATTGAAGAGAGAAAGGCCAGAATTTAGGACGGAAAGGCAAAGATTATATGAAATTTGCGAGTTGGCCACGCGTTTTTTTGAAAAACAATTGGAAGAAAGTTCAAGCGGAAAAGAGGCAAAAGAATATCTTTTGGGAAGGGGAATTTTAGAAGAATCAATAAAAAAATGGAGATTGGGTTATTCGCCCGATACATGGCAGGGGCTTTCAGATTTTTTAGTTTCAAAAGGGTATCAAAGAGATGAGATTGAAAAAGCTGGTCTATCTGTCAAAAACGAAGAGGGATCTTCTTATGATAGATTTCGCGGTAGGATTATTTTTCCAGTTTTTGATTTAAATTCCCAAATAATTGGTTTTGGCGGAAGGGTATTTAAAGAAAAAGACAAAGCCGAAGTGGCAAAATATGTTAATACGCCAAATACAGTTTTGTATGATAAAAGCCGGATTTTATATGGTTTAGATAAGTCTAAAGTGGAAATACGGAAAAAAGGCAACTGCATTTTAGTTGAAGGATATACCGATTGCATTATGGCCCATCAGGCAGGGACGCAAAATGTGGCGGCTACTTCCGGTACTGCTTTAACCCCATTTCAGTTAAAAATTTTAAAAAGGTATACCGAAAATTTAATTTTGGATTTTGATATGGATTTTGCTGGTGACACAGCCACAAAAAGAGGAATTGATTTAGCTCAAAGCCAGGGATTTGATATAAAAGTTATTAGGCTTCCGGAAGGAAAAGATGCGGCTGAAATAATCTTAAAAAATCCGAAAGAATGGGAAGAAGCTCTTCAAAATACAAAATCAATTTTCGATTTTTATTTTGAAGCCGCTTTTGCCGGGAAAGATCTGAAAATGCCTGCCGGTAAAAAAGAAATTTCAAAAATTTTATTACCGATAATAAAAAGAATTCCAAATAAAATCGAACAATCATTCTGGACTCAAAAGTTAGCAAAAGATTTGGAGGTGAAAGAAAGCGATATTCTGGAAGAATTAAAAAAAGTGAAACTTGAGGAAGAAACTTACGGATTGGAGCCTGAAGAAATTATAAATCTCCCCCAAAAATCAAGGAGAGAACTTTTAGAAGAAAGATTACTAATACTAGTTTTAAAATCTCCTAAAAATATAGAATTAATGAATGAGAAAATTTGTCTTTGTTTTTCTGATAATGGCCAAGAAATTTTAACTAATTTAAAGAAAGGAACAGCCGATCCCTCTAAAAATTTATCACCCGCAGCTTTAGAACATTTTAATTATTTATCTTTAAAAGCTGAAATTGAGGAAATTGAAGAAAAAGAAATTTTATCTGATACAAATTTTTGTATAAAAGAAATTCATTCATTTGAAATAAAAAATAAGTTAGATAAAATATCGCAAGAGATTAAAAAAGCAGAGACAGAAAAAGATTTGAATAAAATTGAAAAATTAACCCAAGAATTTAATCAACTAGTTAAAGAATATGACCCAATTTTAAATTATTAAAAAATGAATAAAAAGAAGAAAAATAAAAAAATAAAAAAAAGGAAACCTAAAAAAATAACTAAAAAGAAAAGGTTAGGAAAAAAGATCACGATAAAGAAAAAGAAGGGAGTTAGAAAAACCAAGAGGGCAAGAAAAAAAAGGACAAAAAAACCACGCCTTCAAAGAGGCAGACCTAAAAAAGTTTTTATCCCGGAAAAAATTAAAGCCCTTAAAGAAAAAGCCCGACAAAGGAGATTTGTAACGATGTCGGAGGTTTTATATTTTTTTCCAAATTTAGAAAATGATATCCAAGGATTGGAATATCTCTACGACGAATTGGAAAAAGAGGGAATTGAAGTAAAAGAGTCAAAAGAATTATTAGAGACAAAAGAAACTATAGAAAAAGGAAAAAGTCTATCCAAAATGTCGGGGGCAAAGCTTGATTCAGTTCAAATGTATTTAAAGGAAATTGGTGAAATTTCTTTTATATCCGCCGATGAGGAAAAAGAATTGGCAAAAATGATTGAAAAAGGAGACCAAGAGGCGAAAAAGAAATTAGCCCGAGCCAATTTGAGGTTAGTGGTTTCTATCGCCAAAAGATATGTTGGTCATAGCCCTAACCTAACCTTGCTTGACTTGATCCAAGAAGGAAACTTAGGGCTTTTCCGAGCTGTAGAAAAGTTTGACTGGCGCAAGGGTTATAAATTCTCCACCTACGCTACTTGGTGGATAAGACAGGCCGTTACAAGAGCCTTAGCTGACCAAGCAAGAACTATCAGGATTCCTGTGCATATGGTTGAGACTATTTCCAAATATAATCAGATTAAAAGGCGACTTTTACAGGATTTAGGCAGAGAACCCTTGCCGGAAGAGATTGCTGCTGAAATGGGTATTGAAACAGAAAAAGTTCATCATATAATGAAGATTTCACAAGATACTGTTTCCTTAGAAACTCCCGTTGGCGAGGATGAAGAAGATAGCGTTTTAGCCGAATTTATTGAAGATGAAAAAGCTATCGCACCTTCTTTAGAGGCCGCGAGAATGTTGCTTCGCGAGAGATTGAAAGAAATTTTGGTTGACTTAGCACCCCGTGAACAAAAAATTTTAGCAATGAGGTTTGGTTTGGAAGATGGAATAACCCATACTCTGGAAGAAGTAGGGAAGGAATTTGGTGTGACCAGAGAAAGAATCCGCCAAATTGAGGCAAAAGCCTTGGAAAGAATCAGGGAGCATCACGGCTTGAAAAAGCTTAAGGGCTATTGATTATTTCATTAAAATTTGTAAAATTAATTCGCATTCCGGTGTAGCTCAATGGTAGAGCGGATCCCTGTTAAGGATAAGGTTGTAGGTTCGAATCCTACCACCGGAGCAGACACGTGCTAAGTCAAGTGACCGAGACGCCTGATAAAAAAGCCAAAGAAAAATCACCGAATCCATCGGTGATTTTTCTATTACGCTAGCATGATCTTTCTGTCCTTCAAGATTAGTTTGCTTTTCAGGAAAAATAGCAGTTCTCTTTTTTCAATAAGAGTTCCTTCTCGTAATAGGTATTTAGCATAGTTCCGTATATCAACCTCAATATTGTTACTTTCTTTCTTATGTCCAAGCACTCCAACCCTGAATTTATTGAAGCGAATGATTTCCTGTTCAATTCTGGATTTCACTCCTAACTCATCTAAATCAACTTTATCCATTAGATCTATTAGTTCATTGATAAGACTTGGCTCATTTATAGGAGGGTTTTTGCAATCAATATTTCTGGCTTTAGTACAGAAGTAATAGACGTGTCTATTTACGCCGCCATCCTTTAGTTTCTTAAACTTCTCATCAGCTGATATCCCAGATCCGCAATAGCCGCATTTAATCAGTTTCGTGAAGGCAAACTCCTTACTCTCTGTTTTTGGAATAAAGTTCTCATTAAGAATTACTTGAACTTTATCAAATACCTCTTTGCTTATAATCGGCGTATGTTTTCCAGTATACCAGTTTCCGCTTCCGACAGGGTATTCAAACTCTCCATAATAGAAATGATTCCTGAGAGCTATATAGATGTTACTGAGCGCCAGAGGCTTGCCGTTTTTAGTCTTAAATTTAATGTCTCTTAGCCAGCGAAATACTTTTCTTCCACTCCATTGTTCGTTCGCCACTTTCTCAAACATCTGTTTAATAATCGGCGCTCTTTTAGGATCTATCCTGGCCTGGCATTTCTTATCGACATGCTTTTCATTGAGATAGCCGGTAGGAACTACTCCCGGTCTTAAACCCATCTCGCATCGAGTTCTTAAACCCCGTTTCACATTTACTGATTTATTATCATTCTCGAGTTTAGCTTGAGAGCCCAAAACCATTAACATAAACTTCTCATTGGGGTTATTAGTGAATCTCTGTCCGAAGGTCCTGATCTCTAAAAGAATCTTCTTATCCATAAGATCAACGAGTGAGCCGAGGTCTCCGGCATTTCTCGAAAGACGGTCCGGAGCCCAAGTTAAAATAGCATTGTATTTTCCTTCCCGGATTTCAGTTAGCATTTGATTGAAGATTTCTCTTTGGCCGACTTCTTTTGATGAATGAGCTTCTCTTTTAATATCAACCACCTTAAGATTATCTTTTTCAGCTAAACTCAACATTTCTTTTACTTGTGATTCTATTGATAAGACTTGTTTATCTTCTGCCTCGGTTGATTTTCTTGCATATAGACAATACTTAAGAATGGGAATAAGAAGAGAAGGGGAGGAATTATTGATCTGTGCCGTTGTTGTTTGTTCCATAGCTTTTCCTTTGATTTCTTATTATTCGACCTTTCAATACAAGGAATGACGCAACGGCCCTAGGGAGTCCAGACCCCCTAGTTGGTAAAGAGTTGGTAACTTAAAAACCTAAAACTTCCTTAATCAAGAATTTTTTGCTTTTTGGATTTATAATCGTTCACCCCGCTCGACATCTCGTCTGTGAATCTCTAAATCCAATTCTCTTTCAGCCTTTTTTATTTCTGCTTCGGTTGGCGGTAAAATTTTTTCTGGCAGTAGACCCAGCTTTGGGTTTTCTGGCTTCGGCTTGTCATTATTAGGAGCGGTAGGTGAAGAGGAGGGAAAATCTCGACCATCAATTCGAAGGAAACAAAATCTACCACCATTGTCACTTTCCATAACCTTAAGAACTAGCATAGAAAACGAATCAGTTAAATCGTCATATTTTTCGACGCCAAAACCTACTAATTGCTGAATTAGCTTTTCTACTCCTTTTCTAGGGAAAAGTACGTGGCCAGATTGAATGAGATGAGTAGTTAACGAAAGGCGGGCGCGTTTGTCCTGACCGTGGGGCGTAAATCCTTCTACTTTTAATCCATCGCTTTCCAGTTTTTGAATCAATGCTTTTTGATAACCTACATCTTCAATAAAAATCTTTGGCGGAGATCCGAATGACGCCGCCATCATCTTTATACGTTCAACCGTTTCTGGAAATGTTAATCGTTCATTAGTCAGTTGGGGAAGAAAATATATCTTGAGATTTTCTCTGTATCCATATACTTCGGCTGAGAGGATTGCGGTATAGTTCGAGCTATCTCTTTCCGAAATGGCGAGATCTACGGATACAGCTGCAAAACGATGCTCAGCCCACGGCGTAAGTTCTAGCAATTTCTCGTAGAATTGAATCCACTCTGGATGAACTACCTGTCCTTCCTCTGGAATGATCCGTAACATGTATTCGCGTTGCCATGCAATTTCATCACCTATTTTCCGTTTCTCAGCCTCTATACTTTCCGGTGTTGAAAATTTACCAGGCCACAGAACTTTTCCCTTATTATCCATAAACGGATATTCCCGAAAAATCCCGTCAAATTGTTTTTCTTCGATTTTTTTCTTTAGTCTCATGATAAGCGAATCTTCGTGAAGGAGGTTTCCTATCACAACCACCTTTGTATTTTGGTCGCCTGCGGGGATAACATCTCCCGTAAACCACTGGTAAACCTTGTCTCGTCCTTCCAATGTTCTTACAGATTCCAAATCTTCAACATCGTCGCAGATAATTAGATCGGGCCTGTATTGTCGATGTCTTAGGCCTCTTATTCCTTGTTCGTACGATGCGCAAATTATTCTCGCATTATACTTTGGTAAAACTAGTGAGAACGCTTGCCATTCGTCTTCTTCCCGGAAAGGCCCGAGGTCATCCTTAAGAACCTCATTGGTTTCAAATTCTTCTTTGATATTTTTCATGTATATCCTCGCTTGATATATCGTATGGCCCAGAATAAGCACGCATTTTTTCTGTTGTTTGCCGAGGATTGCCCAAATAGGATGAGAAAGCGTCATGATTGTTGTTTTTCCTGATCCTCGAAAAGCTACGATTACTGCATTTCTGATTTTATTATTTTCGGTAATAGCAAAGAGTTCATCGTGAAAAGGAGCGGATGGATATTTGATGTAATGACCCAGATAAAGCCGAAAAAACCACTGATGGCTTTCCCGGGCAAGAGCAGCCCTTATTGTTCTATCGGTAGTGATCTTTTTAAGGAGTTCCGGTGATGGATTTTTAATCATGGATTTTTGAATCGCTGGATTTCTGCTCCGAATAGGAGGCGAGTCGCAAAGCCTCTTTTACGATTTTTTCCTGCTCCGGAGTCAGTTGCTCATCCGATTTTTTAATTTGAGCCATAACCTCGATTTTAGTTGCGTATTTTGGGTGATGTTGCTTTAGCCAGAGTTGGATAGCGGCAAAGTTTTTATCTCGGATTAGAGAAATTAGTTGTGATTCGCTCATGTCCGTAACTAATGCTTCACCCTCAATAATTGCCTCATCTGCGGCTTTTTTGAAATTTTCATCTTGCTCACGCCACCTATAAAAGCTCGCACGGCTGATTCCGGCTCTTTCCGTCGCAATCTGCAGAATTGGCATTTTTTGCAAATGTTCTAGAATGAGTTCTTTCTTTTTCGATTGACGATCTTTTATGGTTTTATCTTTTTTAAAGTTGTTAGTCATATATTTTTTTAGCTTTTTGGTTGGTTAATTTTTCGAATCTTCTTTTTATTACCTCGCAGTAGACAGGAGATTTTTCCATTAGATAACATCTGCGTTTCATTTTTTCCGCAACGATCAATGTTGATCCTGACCCACCAAACGGTTCTATAATCAAATCATTTCTTTTAGTTAAGACCTTTGTGTAGGGAAGAAGTATTTCTAACGGTTTACATCCAAAGACAATTCCTTGGCCTGAATGTTTGGCGTCATCTGCTTTAAATTCTATAAAATCTGTTGGGCATATTTTTTTGCCCTTTTCGTAACCTTCCCAGCGTGGCTTTCCATCAATGGCATAAAGTGCGGTTTCGTAATCGTTTTGCAGTAATTCTTCCTCATTTTTAAGATTTAATTCTGTGTTTCCAGAATTTCCGACCATCGCAATATCATGCTTACTGAAAAATCTATATTTAGCGGCGAATCCCTGCGTTCTCGAAGGGAGATGCCATACAATCATATTTCTTACTTTCCAATACTTTTCCATTTCACCCCAGATTTCTCTAATGTTTTTCCAATTCTCAAAAACAATAATATTAAAATCTTCCTTTTGAATTTTGCGAATATTCGCCATCCACTTTTCGGTAAAATCTAAAGGTAAAACATCCGTTTCGAGATATTTCCGATTTCTACGGAATCCAAATCCAGAACCCTTACCTTTATATTTGGTTTCTAAATACTGGAGCCGGTAAGGAGGATCGGTAAAACACATATCAGCTTTTTCGTTGTCCATCAGCTTTTTAATGTTGGCTTCAGTCGTGGAATCTCCACACATCATCCGGTGGTTACCCAGTTGATAAATATCTCCTTTTTTTATTTCTATTTTCTGAATATTTAACTTTGCAAGTTCTTTTACTAAATCAAATTCTTCTGGTGTTTCATCAATACCGAAAATTTCATCTAAATCTTCACTGGAAAATCCAATATCCGAAAGAAAATCTTCTCCGAAATTAGCTAAGAGTTCCCAGTTCCAATCACCTAAATTTTTATTAAGGCGGATGTTCAATTCTTTCTCTTTTTCAATATCTTGGATACAGACATAAACGACAGGCACTTCCTTAATTCCTAATTCCTTAGCAATTGCTAATCGAAAGTGTCCGCCGATTAAGACATTCTTACGACTCGGAGCTGAATTAGCGAGTAAGGGATCTACAAGCCCGTACTTTTTTATACTTTCTTTTAACTGACTAATCGCTTCTTTGCTCCACGAACGTGGATTGTATTCCGCTGGTCGAAGTGAGTCCGTCGGAATATATGTGATATTTAATTTTTCTTTGGTTGTGTTCATATTTTTGTGTATAAATTAATAATTTAATTACAACTAAAAAGGGGTGCGGAAATTTCCGCACCCCTGTATTTATGAAAAAACCAAGAAAAACAAGAAGTGGCGGAATAAATTCCGTTACTTCCCATATCTTTCTTGGTTGCTCCATTTTTAATCGAAGATTCTGGGAATGTCGACCATTAATCACTCCTTATTAAATTGTTACTTCTATTATAAACTCGTAGAATCTTCTGTCAAGGATTACTCAGCTCTTTTCAATATCTTATTTACAGGTTTACATAATTTCATTAAACTTTTCTTTTTGTAATGTTTGCTTAACCATTTCACTGCTAATCTGTTTGCTTCTTTTTCTTGTTTAGTTCCTTGTTTAAGCGCTATGACTCCAGTCTTATGCTTTTTGAAAGCGTGAGCCACCTCGTGAGCAATTATAAAAGCTATTTCTATTGATTTCTTCTTCCAAATTTTGGTAGCTAACAAAATAAATCCTTTTTTATCTTTAAAATGGACGCTATTAAAGGTCCATTGACTTCCACATTCTTCTTCATCCCGGCTTATAAAAACATAATTTTCAACAATAAAATCTATAATCTCTTCCGGTAAAAGTACTAGAGAATTAGACAGCAGTCCTCGGGCGTAGGGTGGGACCAACTCGGCAGAATTAAACATATAATCAATCATTTCAGGAGTATGAAATTTATCTATACCCTCTCGTTTTAATTGTTTTGTTTTTGATTCTCCCATTTTAAACTTTACATCTTTAAATTTATGTTGTAAACTTATGGTAAGTTCACCTTATTTTATACCGAATCATGAATAAAGACAAATTACCAGAAATACTAACAATGAAACAAGTTTGCGAACTTTTGAATGTTCATCCCAATACTCTAAGGAATTGGGATAATAATGGCGTTTTTAAGGCACTCCGTTTTGGGAGCAGAAAAGATAGACGATATAGAAAAGCGGATATTTTAAAATTATTAGGTAGATAAGATATGGAGAATTTTTTCGAAAATTATATCCGATCAATTTCCTCTAAATTTTCCCATGCAGAGACGAGTGAAATGGGATACCGCACAGATTTTGAGATTTTAATTAAAGGGATTTTCGAGGCAATTAAAGTCCAGCGGATAGACCATGACGCAAAAGCTGAAAAGGGCAATAAACCGGATTTTGTTATACTTAAATACGATGTACCAATTTTGTATATTGAAGCAAAAGACATTGGCGTTTCTTTGGATAAAGTTGAAAAATCCGAACAGATGAGAAGGTACTACGGCTATACAAATTTAGTCCTTACCGATTATGTTGAATTCCGGTTCTACAGGAATGGAATTCGTTATGAAGAGCCAATAAAAATTGCCAATTACGAGATTAAAAATCGAACAATTTCTCCGCTTCCCGAAAATTATGAGCATGTCGCCAAATCATTAATTGATTTTACCCAATCTTATAAGGAACCGATTCTATCAGGAGAGCACCTTGCAAAAATTATGGGAGGTAAGGCTCAAAGAATCAGAGATAATGTACGACAATTTTTTTCTTCGGAATCAGATAAGAACACCGAACTTTTTCATGTTTATGAAGCAGTGAAAGAACTTCTTGTCCACGATTTAACGCCAGATGAGTTTTCTGATATGTATGCACAAACGCTTGTATATGGTCTTTTTGTCGCGCGTTTTTACGATGAATCGCCGGAAACTTTCACTCGTCAAGAGGCGCGTGATCTGGTGCCAGACTCTAATCCATTTCTTGGACATTTCTTTGATCATATTGTTGGACGGAATTTTGATAAACGGCTTGAGTATATCGTAAATGAATTATGTGAAGTTTTTGTCCATTCTAATGTTAGAGAGCTTATGAGTCAGTATTTTAAAATGGATTTATTCGGTAAAAAACATGAAGAACCTGATCCGGTTATTCATTTTTATGAAGATTTTTTGAAAGAATACGATCCTGAGTTAAGAAAGAAAATGGGCGCTTATTATACCCCGTTACCCGTTGTGCGATTTATTGTGCGTGCTGTAGATGCGCTGCTTGAGCGTGATTTTGGATTAATTCGAGGTCTTGCCGATACCACAAAGAATAATATTGGCATCCACCGTGTACAAATTCTTGATCCAGCTGTTGGTACGGGTACATTTATCAGTGCTGTAATTCGTGCTATTTATGAACGTATTCTGAAAAATAAACAAGAAGGAAGCTGGCCGGCCTATGTGCACCACGATCTTTTGCCACGTATTCATGGCTTCGAGATTATGATGGCTCCGTACACGATTGCCCATTTAAAATTAAGTATGGCTTTTGAAAAAACTGGTTTCTGGAAATTTCACCGCCGTCTCGGTATTTATCTCACAAATTCTCTCGAAGAAAGCGCTATCCAACGAGATTTATTTACTGGTTTTGGTTTTGCTGAGAGTATTGCCGAAGAATCGAAGGAAGCGTCAGTTATAAAAAACAAAACTCCGATTATGGTGATTATAGGCAATCCACCATACAGCGTGAGCTCTTCAAATAAAGGGGAATGGATACAAAATCTCATTGAAGATTATAAGAAAGACCTTGGTGAACGGAAGATTAATCTCGACGACGACTATATTAAATTCATCCGTTTTGGGGAATATTTTATAGAAAAAAATAAGAGCGGTATTGTGGCAATGATTACAAATAATTCGTTTATAGACGGGATTACTCATCGGCAGATGAGAAAACATTTATTGGAAACGTTTAATGATATTTACATTCTAGATCTTCACGGGAACTCGAAGAAAAAAGAAAAAGCGCCGGATGGCGGAAAAGATGAAAATGTTTTTGATATACAGCAGGGCGTTTCAATTAATATTTTTGTGCGCAAAGAAGGAAAAAAGAAAGATCTTGGTACAGTTCGTCACGCCGAACTCTATGGGAGAAGAGATAGTAAGTTTGAAGCATTAACAAAAAATAAGATAGCAACTATTAAATGGAAAGAGGTTAATTGTCAAGAACCTTATTATTTTTTCGTTCCGAAAGATTTCGGAGTGGAAAATGAATATAAAGATTGGTTCTCTATTAAAGATTTATTTATAGAATATAATTCTGGAATTCAAACAAAAAGAGATGATGCTGTTATTGCTTTTGATGAAGAAATAATGAATTCTACGGTATTAGACTTTCAAAATCTTTCAGAATCAGAAATTAGAATAAAATATTCCCTTCCACAAGATGGTCGCGATTGGAAAATAAATTGGGCGAAGAAGGATTTAACAACAGGATATTCTTTAGGAAAAATTCAATATAGACCCTTTGATATACGATGGACTGCCTATACTGGTAGGTCTAAGGGGTTTTTGGCTTATCCTCGCGAGAAAACTAATAAAAATATTTTTGAAAAAGACAATATCTCTCTGTTGACGAGTAGATTGATTCCTGCAAATCAGAATTTCGACAGAATTTTTTGTACAAAAATTATATCAGATATTCACGCTGCAAGCGATCAAACTTATGTTTTCCCATTATATCTTTATATTGAAAATGGTTCTCGTTTACCGAATTTTAAAAAAGAAATTGTTTCTAAAATAGAGAGAGTTGTCGGCAAAGTCTCTCCTGAAGATATTTTTGATTATATTTACTCAATTCTTCATTCACCGAGTTATCGCGAAAAATACAAAGAATTTTTAAGGATTGATTTTCCTAGACTACCTTATCCAAAAGATAAAATAAGCTTCAAAAAGTTCGTAGAGCTCGGCGTCGAATTGCGCTCACTTCATCTTTTTGAATCTCAAAAATTAAATAAGTTTATTACTACATATCCTATTACTGGATCAGACACTGTTGAAAAAGTAATTTATAAGGATAATAAAGTGTTTATTAATAACAATCAATATTTTGGTAATGTTTCCGAATTAGCCTGGAATTTTTATATTGGTGGCTATCAAACCACCCAAAAATGGCTTAAAGATCGCAAAGGACGCACCCTCACGAATGCCGACATTGAGTATTATCAAAAGATAATTGTAGCGCTGACAGAAACAGGCAGGATTATGAAAGAAATTGATAAAATTATTAAATTTTAATTGATAAAAATATAAAAAATTGGCGAAAAAGCTTATAAACTTTATGATCTCGCGTCAGAAGAAATTAAGATTGTTGAAGGTTTAATTTGATTAAATTAAAACTATTCTATGAAGGAAATACAAGAAAATAAAAAGGGATTGAAGAAAGAAGGTGCTGATTTAAATTTTTTCAAAAATAGCATTACTCTTAATGAAATGGCCAGCATTTTAAAAGCGGGAATGCCTAATGATATTATCTCTGAGGGATATAGGGGCGTTATGGATTTACAGAAAAACAGTCTTGATTTGATTAATAATTTACAAAATAAATCTATCTTAGATTCCTACCAAGTAAATAAAATTGAGTCCGCTTTTTTATCACCAGTAAGTGGTGCAATTGTAGACATCGGTCTTAATACAATAAGCGGAAATAGGCTTTTAAATGAAGATGTAATCAAGGAATCTGATTTTGCAGTTCTACAAAATTTATCAAGTATATCACTTGATACCATAAAAGATCAGCAAGACCTTTTTTTATCAAATTTGGGAGACTCAAAAATTTCTGGCAGGTCAGTTATAAATTCCGCACCGTCAGCTTCAATGGTTATGACTGGCATAGATACAATGATGAGAGCTATTCCAACGTTTCCTTTGGATATTAATTCGCCGACATTAGATTTAATTCGGGATCAAAATTTTCTTACACAGAAAGAAATCGAAAAGCAAGAGGATGGGTTAGATCTTATTTTAGGAAAATTGGGTTCTGGCTTAGTAGAAACAAGAAAGGGTTGTTGGGAGACTTTTTATAGAAAGGGCCCAGATTATATTAGACAATCAAGTAGTTCTATGAGGGGATTAGTAGATACTCTTTTGCGTATTATCGCACCAAAGGAAATGGTAAAAGAAACTCAATATTTTAAAGAATCACCGGAGGCTAGAGATATGAATGGTTCACCTACACGGAAAGCTAAAATTTATTACGCTGTAAACTACGATATTAAAAGAACAGAACGTTTACAAAGACTAGCAAAGGGACTTTTAGAGTCATATGCAAATCTAAATGCTTGGGATCATGAACCAATAAACAATGATGAATTTGCTAGAGGAATTCTCATTACCATAGAGGGATATATAATCTCATTATTATCAGAGAAAAGAGAAGAAGTTTAAAAACGATAGCAATTATCTGGGAGACAAGAAACAAAAAAGATTTATTAAAATTAGTTCAAAAATAAGTATGGATTTTTTAAATTTTATCAATCCGACATACCTGTTAGAAAAAGTAATTTACTGGTTTAAAAAACCGAAGCTTGAAATTAAATTCGAATATCTACTATCAGTTGATAATGAAAATAATTATTGTCATTTAAGACGTAATACTTCTTTTGATGGAAAACTTTCTTGGTGGTTTCGGATAGGTATCGATAATGGGGGTAAGCAAAGAATAGAAGAATGCGATGTAAGAGTAGAAAAGATAGAACAGATAAGGGATGACGGTTCAAATAAAACAATAACGACTAGCCCCTTCTTTCTTCATTGGGCGAATGAAAATACTGATAATTCACGCGATATTTACCCTGATAGCGAAGTTTTTTGTGATGTCGTATTTACCGTAGAAGGATATGATAAACTCTTTATTCATCACAAAAGTAAACACGCTGGAGCAGGTATTCCGAGTGTACTTGATACAGGGAAATATATATTTTCTATAAAACTATTAGGATCGAATATCTCTCCTGTTAAAAAACAAATCCAAATTGAATTTGATGGTCACTGGGATAATTTAAAAATGATGTTGATGCAAAGCCTATAAACCATAGTTCAACTAATCAATTTTAGCTAAAGCATTTAAAGGAGAATTAGCAAAATGAAGAAGGAATCAAGAAAAAAATTCAAAGTAACCTATAAAGAATCCTCTTTGTCAGAAAAAGAAAAAAGAGCAAAGCTGTTTGAGGTATTCGATATTTTATTTAGTGAAGTGCCCGGCAAAGAAACAAGAGAAAAATGCAAAAGACAAAATTATTGAAATTTAGCGAGAGAGAATTGCGATGGGATTTTTACCCGATGTTTTTTAGATTAATTAAAAAAGGTTGTAAAATTGAAGCCTTTTTATTGATGTTATCAACCTGGAATTTTGCCTGTTTTCGTTATGCCGTAAGAGGATTTAATCTAGATCGATTTATAAAAGCAATTAAAGATGTAGAATCCATATTAAAAAGATTGCGGAAAGAAAGTTTTGAAACAATCAACTTTGATAATTACTCAAAAGAAATTAAAAAGAGCTTTCAAACTTTAGCTGATATTAAAGGGGTACAGAAGACTGGTGCACCGAAAATAATGCATTTGATGGCCCCGAGAGTTTTTGTCATGTGGGATGCGTATATAAGAGATTATTACGGATTCAAGAAAGGGGACGCAAATGATTATCTTGCTTTTTTAAAATTAATGCAAAAACAATTTCCTAATATTAAAGCTTCTTTGGGCAGGACAGCCGCTAAATTAATTGATGAACATAATTATATAACTATAACTGTGCCGGCGCTCAGAAAAAATAAATCCAAAAATCAAAAATAAATTATGGAAAACGAAATCAAATGTCCTAAATGCGGTTCGAGTAATGTAAAGAAATTTGAGGAAGCAGATGACTTCTTATCCTATAAAGGCGAGGGCGAACCCGCAAAAAGACAGATAAACAAGATTAAACAAAAGTATATTTGCTTGGAAGAAAAATGCAATTACGAATGGGAAGAGATTTATTAAAATTAATAAAAAAACAAAAAATGTCAGATAAGATTATTATTTATCCAGAATTCACTATTGGAGAAATGGAAAACGCCTTGTTTTTTATGGGGAGTAGAACGCATAGTAGAAATATAGCTTATAGCTTACAATTTTTGAAATATTGTGAAGATTTAATAGAGCAAAAAGTTGACGTTAAATTTTCAATAGATTCCATATTTTCGAAAGCGATGACGGTCATAGCAGCTTCTATCATCGAGTGCCTGTTATTTGACTCCTTACAAAAGAATGGATGTTGTCGAGAAAAATGGGAAGACTTCCAACCACCAACGGTATTGCCAATTTATAAAAACGATCCAAAACAGAGAGTAAGAATAGTTTATCAAAAAAAGATAAAAAAGCCTTTGGATAAATTTATATTTTTTGGAGACACTATAAACTTAGCTATTGAAAATAAAATTATTGATAGCAAACTTAAACTTTCGCTTGAGAAGGTAAAAAGAACAAGGGATCTAATACATATAAAGGGAAGTGAGAAGTTGGACATGAAGGAAATTAATTTGGACTTTTATTTTAAAAATACACGCCCAACCCTAATAAAAATAATGGAAGAACTGAAGTTGAAAAAAGCAATAAAGCTGTTCGAGTTAAGTAAATCATCAAAATCCAAACCAAAAGAAATAATTAAAAAACCATATTATAAAGGCGATCCGATGGTTTGGTCAGAAGCTAGAAAAAAATGGTATGTTATTTCTTCCGAGGGTGAATGGACGGAGTTTACCGGCAAAGAACAAGAAATTGAATGGCGGATCGCAAAATAAACCATATGAAAATAATATCCTGGAATGTTAATGGATTGAGAGGAATTTACCAGAGAAATTTTCTTAGGAATTTTAAAAAAATAAATGCCGATTTTTTTTGTTTGCAAGAAACAAAAGCCCAAATTGAACAATTGCCAACTGAATTGTTGAATCAAAAGAGATATTATCCATATTTTAATTCTGCTATCAGAAAAGGATATGGTGGCGTAGCTATTTATACCAAGAAGAAACCATTAAAAATAAATTCTCAAATTGGTCTAAAAAGATTTGATGAAGAAGGGAGATTTTTAGAGTTGGATTACTCGAATTTTATTTTAATTAATGTCTATTTACCTCATGGTGGGAGAGATAAATCAAATCTTGGTTATAAGCTCAAGGCATATGATTATTTCATTAAATATTTAAAAAGTAAAATAGATAAAAAAGTCATATTAGTAGGGGATTTCAATATAGCCCACGAAGAAATCGATTTAGCTCGGCCAAAGCAAAATCAAAACAATATAATGTTTACTCTGAAAGAAAGAAGCCAAATCGACAGATTAATTAAGGTAGGGTTTTCAGATTCTTTTCGCATATTTAATAAGAAAGGAGGGAATTATACCTGGTGGCCATATTTTGCTAACGCAAGAAAGCGAAATTTAGGTTGGAGAATAGATTATATCTTCATTTCAAATAGCTTAAATACTAAACTTAAAAAAGCCAGCATCCTTAATAAAATAATGGGCTCAGACCATTGTCCTACTGAAATAGATATAAATCTCTCTAATTCTTGAAATTGTTTTTGCATCTAGAAAACAAAAAACACCTTGAAGATAATTTTAAAGGTGTTTTATTAATTTTCTGCGAAGAATTAGTTAGATATCTCGTTAATGGGGTCTGCTAAAATGCCTATAGGCATTTTAGCAGACCCCATTAAGAATGTCAAGGACAACTCAAGTATTGCGATTGATAAAATTACAAATGATAACTTATGTGTTAATGATTTATTAGAAATCATAAGAATTCTGTGCAAATATATTATATCACGAAAAAAGAAAAAAATAAAATACCCGCCCTCCTGTTTTTTATATTTATATTGGGAAAATAAACAGTTACGGAATTTAATTCCCAATGTTTCTGGGTTGCGGTTCACAAGGAAATCGCCTTCTCGGCGATTTTTTGATAAAATGAGAATGTGAATAAAAATTATTTATGATTGAAATTTATTTTGACGGTGCCTGCGAACCAATAAATCCAGGAGGTACCGTAAGCTACGGCTATCTCATTAAGAAAAATGGCAAAACTATAAAACAGGGAGCAGGGATTATTGGAACTGGAGAAGGAATGACTAATAATGTCGGCGAATACCATGGTCTCATAGAAGGGATTAAGGCTTTACTAATTTTAAATCTTAAAGAAAAGATAGTAATTCATGGGGATAACAATATTGTTTGTAAGGTTGTCTCAAAAGAATGGGGATGGAATAAAAAAAAGACGAAATGGCTTCCACATAAAGATTCCCCTCATTTAAAACAATTATTAGAAAAGGCATTAAAACTTTTAGAAGGCTTTGATTATAAAATTAAGTGGGTTCCTAGGGAAGAAAACCAGGAAGCTGATAATTTGTCCAAAGAGCCGCTTATTAAAGCAGGTATTATAAAACCCGAAATAGAACAACGGAAAGAAAAGTGTCCACAATGCGGTGGAAATCTTATTGAGAGAAAAGGTAAATTTGGGAAATTTTATGGTTGTTCAAATTATCCCAAGTGCCGTTTTACTAAGAAATTATGACCAGAAATAAAAAAATCGCAATCATAGGCGGAGCAATAATCTTTCTGGCAATAGGAATTGCTGTTTTTGCATTTTTTTATCAATTCTCAGCCCCGCAAAAAGGAACAGAAGAAGAACGAATCGTGATTAATCTAAACACCACTGAAGCAGAACTGATTCCCAAGTTAAAAGAGCAAAGGTATATAAGAAGCGAGTGGGCATTTAACTTCGTCCTAAAGAGAAAAGGCTGGCAAGGAAAAATTGAACCAGGCGGATATATGGTTTCAAAAGGGATGGATGCTTGGCTGCTGGCGGATACATTAGTCAATCACCCTTACCAGAAATGGATAGTGATACCCGAAGGATTAAGAGCGACGGAAATCGCAGAAAAACTGCAAAAGGAATTAAACTGGAGTAATTTAGCAAAAGGAGAATTTCTTGTTGAGGCACATGAGGGTTATTTGTTTCCGGACACTTATCTTCTTAATTTAGATTATACGGGCAGGGACGTTGCGAAAAGGATGAAAAGCCAGTTTGATGAGAAAGCAGCGGATTTATTTAGGCAAGCTGCTGAAAAAGATATCAGAAATGATACGCTTATAGTCTTGGCTTCTTTGGTGCAGAGAGAAGCGGCAAATGAAGAAGAAATGCCCCTTATTGCCGGAGTAATCTGGAACAGGTGGTTAAAGGACATGCCGTTTGAAATCGATGCCACTATTCAATATGCTTTGGGAGAGCCGGGAAACTGGTGGCCGATTATAAAGCCAGAGGATTACAAACTCGATTCCCCTTATAACACTTATCTTCACGAAGGACGGCCGCCGACCCCAATCTGTAATCCAGGATTAGCAGCCATAAGCGCCGTGATTCATCCAGAAGAAACTGAATACCTATATTACTTACACGATAGTGAAGGACAAATTCACCTCGCCAAGACCTACGAAGAGCACTTAGAAAACATTGAGAAATACTTAAAATAACTCAAAAATTGCCCACTGCTGGGCAATTTTTATTTATGAATCTTTTTAATGTGCTATAAAGAAAACAGCTATTTGTTTCTCCGTCTAAATTAAAAGAGATATGAAAAAAGAAAAAGTAAAAAAAACAAAAGAAACAGAAAAAGAAATAGAAGAAGAATCATCGGAAGAAGAAAAACAAAAAAGTGAAAGAGATTTAATAACAATGGAGGAAAATGACCCTTTCGATTGAGTATTTTTTAGCAATGGGAACTACAATAAAAAATAAATTACGGCTATTATACCACCCAAGCGAGCCAAATAAAATCGCCAATCAGGCGATTTTTTGATAGAATGGATTATTCTAAGTTTTATATGAAAAATAAAGCAGTATATCAATCAATTTATAAATTCGTTATCGCTTTAAGACATCCTGAGGGTGGTTATAGTGACGCCTTGTTAGTCCCTCCTGGCCTTGAAGATACTTATTGCGCCTTAAAGACGCTGAAAGGATTGGGAAAACAAGATAAATCTCAGGCGACTATTGATTATATTAAGAATTCTGCCCAAGCAGGATATATTAGGTCATTTAAACTTGTTTACCATCTGGCAATCCTGCTTCAAATGTATTCTATTAGATTAAAGCCCGTTGGAATATATAAACCTTTGCTAAAAAGTAAACCTTCTTCGCTGACTGATTGGTATTATTGGTTTATGCTTAAAAAACTTATTGATGGCAATATAGGCATTGATAATAGTTTAAAATCGTGGCTCAAAAAACAAACTCCCCAAAAATTGCGCTACATTGACGAAGTGGGTCGGTATGTATTACTTATGCAACGTCTTAGGCTTCCTTTTAATAAAAAATTATTTATTGAGTGGTTGCAACAGATGCAAAACTCTGATGGAGGTTTTGGAGTCCTGCCCTACACTACCACTTTCTTAGAGCATGTCTATATTTCCTTGAGAGCTTTAAAAGCATTAAGAGCAAGGCCTTTGGATGTTGATAAATGTGAAGAATTCGTTTTGAGTTGTATAACCCAAAAAGGAGGATCTGGCAGGCAATGCGTAACTAAACCTACTTTGGAATATACTTATTATGCTTTTATGTCTTTAGAGATTATTTCCTCGTGGCAGACTGTTAAGAGATAGGTTAACTCATTAAAATGAAATATAAATTGCCAGTTCAAATTAATTATTCCTCTTGATTATTGGTTATGCTATTATTAAATTAGCTAGTTTGCAGGCGATGAAGCTCGCCTTTAAGCGTCCTTTGGAGGACTGATAGCTTCTACTGAATTGGTCGAAGCTATTTTATTTTGCGTTTCTTAATAATATGGATCTCAACAAGATATCATCAGGCAAAAATCTTCCTCAGGAAATCAACGTACTTATTGAAAATAATGAAAATAAAAAACAAGGTTGGCTAAACCGCAATATAGTTGGAATGGGTCTTACGAGTTTTTTCAGTGACATGAGCCACGAACTAACCACGGTGGTTCTTCCTGCTTTTATAACCGGTCTAGTGGGTCCAGTGTCTGCCCCTCAAGTACTCGGCATTATAAGCGGATTATCTGACGCTCTCTCCAGTTTCGTAAAAATATTTTCTGGATGGATTAGCGATAAGATGAAACGC
>Ga0315282_10000192_pt1 | contig 124238 bp, 117 predicted proteins | sample YL17G07_20_MG_FD_203693 | JGI IMG/M metagenome (GOLD analysis project Ga0315282, IMG submission 203693) | Sediment microbial communities from Yellowstone Lake, YNP, Wyoming, USA - YL17G07_20 | ecosystem: Environmental > Aquatic > Freshwater > Lake > Sediment | place: USA: Wyoming | collected... | reverse complement strand
CCCTGTCCGTTTCCTCATCGTTTCTGCTGGCTAGAGAAATCACCGGCCTGAAGTCGCCCATACTGTCCATTCTCATGTCCAGGCTCTTGCCCTTGAATTGGAATCTGCAATGGGAGATGACCTTTGTCTCGAACTTGGGAGCATTCACCTCCTGCAGAGTGTGCCAGACTGGGCTACCCTCACCCCAAATGAGTACCACTGACGCCGGGTGGACTATGCAGCCCTCGTATTCTACTGAGGTGTAACGACCACCCAAAATGGGTAGCTTCTCCAGAACTAACACCTGGAGACCAGCGTGAGCCAGTTTAGCAGCAGCACACATCCCTCCGATGCCTGAACCTGTTACTACAACATCGCACCGCTTTTTTCCCATCTTTCCTTTATCCTTTTTTAATAGCGTTGTTAGGGCAGGAGTTCAAGCATTTCAGACAATCAGTGCACCTGTCTGACGCCACTTCAGCGACAAAGAACCTGCTGACCTTCAAGGCAAGCTCGGGACAAAATAAAGTGCAGAAACTGCAACCAATGCAAACTTCCTCGTCAATAGAGACCATCATCTTGTCCTCCTACTCTAAATAAGTTAGTTTTTCCAAAATCTTCTTAGTTTATGGTATAATACCTCCCCCCCGTCAAGAGTCTTTAAGATTTTCCTTTAGGTCGACATCAGCCGCCATAACGCCGGCACGGACTTCTGCCAACCGGAAGACAATAGCCTGTCTGGTGCCCATGGCACCGCCAGTCACCACAGCTCCCTTTCCGCTGAGGTCGAAAAATTGTGCGATAGTTTTCGTTGCCATGTAGCTCCTCCATACTCGTAGCCCGTCCTGCTTGAGACGCCTGGCAAGGGGCAAGTCACAAAATGGGCTATCTATCCCGAGAACACTTCAGGGTAGATAGCCCATTTTTTAGCCGGCACTCACGTTAGGCTGATCAGCAGAGACTCTGTTCAGTTCTTTGAATGATATCGTTCTGCATAGATTTGCCCAAGTCAACCCAGTATGCGCTGTATCCCGCTACACGTACAACCAGATCGGGATATTTCTCCGGATGTACCTGAGCATCCAGAAGCACATTCTTGTCTACAACATTGAATTGAATGTGCCAGCAACCCAGATCATACCATGTCCTCAAATATTGGGCAAATAGCTTTTTATTCGCACCTGTCAACATTTGAGGCATGAACTTCTGGTTTAGAAGCATTTCCTTTGCTTTCATAGGATCCAGCTTAGCTACGGAACTCAAGGTTGCCGTCGGTCCGTGTATGTCTCGTCCGGACATAGGGGAGCAAGTTCCATCAGCGAATGGCTCACTGTTGAACCTTCCATCAGGTGTGGCAGGGCAGCCCCGGCCAAACGCGTAATAAGCCGACGTGATAGCGCCTTGAGACCACACCTCGGCGCCCCAGTTGTCCCGATATTTACGCAACTCCTCCTGTGAAGCCCAGTGCACCCATTGTGCCATGGCATCGGCCTCTTCATCATCATTGCCGTACTTGGGCACATTGAGACACATCTGCCTCAACTCCTCTTTGCCTTTCCAGTTATTGCGCAGCGCCTCAACAAGCTCTGCCATCCTTACTTTCTTCTCATCGAAAACCAGCTTTTTAATGACAGTTAGCGAGTCAGCAACATTGATGGCGCCGATAGTTTGGACCTCAGGGTTGTTATATTTGTTGCCGTATGCAGCAAAATCGTTAACTGTCATACCCTTCTCAATGCAGCCTTTAATATATGCTGATTGGAGAGGCCTCTTTGTATACTGGCATCTTACTTCCTCTGCTATTAAGAACATCTGAACCATTTTGTCCAATAGAAATCTGAGTTGCTTGCGGTAGGCTTCCTTCACCTCATCAATGCTCTTGAACTTAGTGGCATCTCCCGTGTGAGCACCTAGCTGCTTACCAGTAAATGTGTCGTAGCCATCGTTGAGAGCAAGGTCTAGTGCCTTGCCATACGAGAAGTAACCCATACTGACATTGCCCGCTCGCATGTTTACGTCAGGCATTGTGCGGGAAATACATGATGGACTGACCCAATCCCAGACATCACTTGGAGGAACCCCTCGCGCCAAAAACATGTGGTAGGCTTGCGTGTCATTCAGGAAAGCGGGAAAGCCAAGTCCCGTGTGGATGCAATCTATACACAAATCGATAAAGTTGGGGTCTATATGTGGGTGGTAGCGGACAACAAGCGTTGGCTGGATGGTATGCACATTCATGGAAGCTTCCACTGCCAGGTACGATAGGTCATTGACCGCATCTTCCCCGTTCTCCAGAATACCACCCAGGGTAAAGGTCTGGAATTGTGTAGAGCCAACCGACACCGCCTCTGATTCCGGAGGGCGGACGCTGCTGACTCCCTCGAGTTTCACCCAACAGCACTCTATTAACTCCAGCGCTTGTTTACGGTTGAGTTTCTGTTCATCTAAATCCTTCTTGTAGTATGGGTATAACAGCGTATCAAAACGAACAACACACCCATAGGCTCGGCTTACGACTACGGCTTGAAGCAGGTGGGAGAAGAAGACAGTCTGTAAGGCCTCGTGGAAGGTGTGCGCTGGTTCGGCTGGAACCCTGTTGCAGACTTCGACGATCGTTTCCAGCTCTTTTTTCCGTTTTGGATCCTTTTCTTTTTTGGCTAAATCCAAAGCGAGCTTAGCGTAGCGTTTTCCAAAACGGGCAAACGCCTCATTGGCAATGATCATCCCCTCAAGGTTTGCTATCTGGTCCATATATTCTTTGGCGGTCTTCCCTACAGGGCCTTGTCGTTTGACCTCTTCGAGCTTTTCTTTACACTTTTGGACAGCCCCGTTTGCCCCCCAGGCCAATAAGTTTTTAAAGCCTATGGTGACCCCCGCGTCTGACTCATACAGATCGCAGGTAGCCATTGCGCCATTGAACTCTGTATAGCCTTGGAGCTCCGGACCAGCCAAATTCCTCATTCGGTCACCTAAAGATTTGTTTTTCCAATAGTCGACAATGCCAAACAACTCCTTACGCTCTTCCTCTGTTAACCTCTTTGCGAGCATACCATCGGGGGCAAACGAGCCTTCAATCCATCTGCAGTAATACTCAGGATATACTGGCATAGAGACGGGCGAGCAGGCATAATTGCCCACAATCAGTTCGTCATCCTCAATATAGATTGTCATGTTATCCAGGATACTGGCTACGCCCTTGGCTACCCGGATGACCTCTGGTTCACCATCGCTTTCTCGATATGCCTTCGTATAGTAGCGAGCACGTTCAAGGCATATCCTCGTGAAAGTGCGCACTTTTACCTTAAGTTCTTTGAGATAATTGACTTGGCCAGGTGTCCGGTCCCATGCTGTGAATTCTATGGCCTCATCCTGTACTCCGGGATATACCCTCTTTGCCTTCAGTCTTTGTGTTCTGCTAGTTGACCCAAATGCCTTTTCGTTAGTTTTGACAACCATCTTCTACCTCCTCACTTTATCTTTAAGATGCTGTTTATTTGTTTTAATGACAAGATTTATTTTCAGACATTGGATATGCACTGTCTTGCGTCTATCACCTTCTTTCTCAAGTAGAATATTCTCGGTTTTCAACTGCCAATGCTGACCTCAAGCCCGTATGACTCAAGAATTTGTTGACTCGTAACTACAATTTGATGATCCGGCTTGAGGATATTTGTTCCATTGAATCTATATTTTTTACCTAGCCTCTGGTATTTGTGCTTGCCATATTGATGATATGGTAAAAGGGATACCTTCTCTGTTTTGGTGCCTATCGCAAGCTCAGCAACTGCCCGTATGTTTGATTCGGAATCATTAAAATCAGGTATGAGAGGGATACGCAGCCAGATTTTGCTCATTCTGGTTGCTTTTTCCAAGTTATCTAAAATGAGTTGATTGCTCACACCGCATGTTTCTTTCAAACTCTCGGAGTCTGTATGTTTCACATCGAACAGTATCAAATCCACATACTCCAGGACCTTTCGCATATCTTCCCATCTACAATAGCCGGAAGTATCTAAAGCAGTATGAAGCCCGGCCTCCTTGCATCTTTTTAGTAGCTCAAGGACGAATTGCCACTGAAGTAATGGCTCGCCACCAGACACAGTGACCCCGCCGCCGGTGTTGCGATAAAACGGTGTGTCACGCGAAGCTACTTTGAAAACTTCGTCTATTGTCATATACTCCCCGATAATTCCAATCGAATGCGAAGGACAGGTCTTTGCACATTCCAAACAGTTTGTACATAGATTCCAATTTATCTGCCGGATGCCATCCACACAAGAAATTGCCTTTAACGGGCAAACCTCAACGCACTTTTTACATCCTATACATTTGCGATCACTTGTCATAATCTCTGGTACAGGACTTATTCCCTCTGGATTACTACACCAGGGGCACGACAGAGGGCATCCTTTCATAAATACAGTAGTCCTGATTCCAGGTCCATCCTGTATGGAGAAGCGCTGAATGTTGAAAATCAGCCCTTTGAGTTCTTCTGTCATTTGTACGTCTTTAGAAAAGGTTTAGCCGGGATTTCTCATATAGAGGATAGCGATGTAATCCGGCTGCATCGCCATCTACGGCCATTATAAAGCTTTGTTTCCTCGGCTGTCAAGCCCTGGGGCACCGTTGTAATTGGCCAAAGCCGCATCTTCGCCCTGCGCTTTGCGCCCAGAAAACCGGCCACTGGACACTTTCCCAGTCCTCCAACCTGCTAATCGACAATACTACCCCCATCTGTCCCCTCACCACCGCCTAACAGAGCGGGTGCCTAGCCAGGCGCGAACCTTAGCCTGCTGGCCCGCTCCAGGATGGTAGCAAACAGTTCTCGGGGCACTGCCACCTCAGCCAGTTGAAAGATAATCCGTCGGGCATGCCGCACCAGCCTGCCGCCTATTTTGATGAGCTTGACCTGTAGGCTGCGGAGGGACCATTCCTTCACTGCCTTGGGAAGGGCTAGCCTCTTGAGGAAGTTGCCCAGGTTGTAGGCCAGCACGAACAGTGCCAACCGAACTTGGTTGGTCACAAATATATCTGAGTAACAGGCTAGTGTCAAGAGAGAGCGTCAATTTTTAGCTTGTGTTAAGCAATACAGCAATAGAATAAATGCGATTACAACAAAAAATCACCAACCATAATATCTATGTTGGAGCCAGCCTTCCGGAAGCTGATCTTGAACGTATTACGACGCATTTTGACACCAGCAAACTAAACCTTCTATAATGAGTCCATGTCCATGGAGTATTACGAAGATATCAAGCCACATCAGAAGCATAGATCTAGAGAGTATTACCTTAGCGAAGAAGAGATCGTTGATTATGCCAAAAAGTGGGATCCACAACCCTTCCATATTGATCCTGAACATGCCAAGAATACTGTGTTCGGCGGGCTGGTTGCCTCTGGTGCTCACCTTTATGCAATTTTAATGAAGCTGGAAAATGAAAAGAGGCCCAGACCAGCATGGATTACAGTCCTAGGTTTGGATAAAATTAGATTTCTAAGCGCCGCCCGGCCTGGTGATGTCCTAGTATTAGAGGACGAAGTGATTTCGAAGCGGGAATCCAAGTCTAACTCAAATGCCGGCATTGTTCATTCTGCCGGTAAGTTAATTAATCAGCAGGGCGAAATTGTTCTCACCGTGGAAGGAATAGCAATGTTAGAGAAACGGCCTGCAAATGGCACCCCTTCTTCCCAATCTTCCGCACGTTAGATTTTTGCTAACCGATTAAGCGATATGCCATGGCATAAATAGCCATCTGCACCTCACCCTACCGAGTCAAGTCTATACAGTAGCGCCCTGTAGAACTTCAGGCTGTCAATGGCTACCCCTTATGGGAAGTGCCCTCAGCCCTCACCACAGGCCCAACACTGACTAGCCTGGTTTGTCTGAATATTTATCCCCCCACCTCGGCCTATAGCCACCACGCCATGGCCTCTATAGCGAGCCTCAGTCCAATCGTACGTCACCATAACTAAATCTATGCCACCATCCCCCATATTACTCCTGTGACTTTGCCCTGCTTGGCACGGATACCCCCTGCTTGGCTTTAGGTCTGCTGGTGGGAACATAGTTCAGTGGTAGTCTGATAGGATAAATATTGTGTTCACAATGGCAGGCAATTGTTGCTATTGTGACCAAGTCTTGAAGATGATGTGGTCGCGTTGCACAATTCTAAAAAGAGGCATACCCTATGATCCAGATTGGGAGGAGAATCGTCATCTTGCCCTGGCAAGGAGTTGACAAATGATATAGTAATCAATCCTCTAAATTGTTTAGTATTCAGCAAGAGTTGCTAATGTGAACTGCCGGCGTAAAGGGGACCCAAAAGGCGCAATTGTGCAACCACACTCAGGGTCACATAACTCTATTTTGCGCAATCAGAGCACTGTGTTGAAAATGGTGCCTGCGGCCTGCCCCTTTTGTCCTAGGCAATGTGCCCCACAGTGACCTCAACAAAGGCCTCGACTTTCTGCTGTCGAAAAGTTACGTTTGGTGAAGCTAACTGGATTCGAATCCAAGCACTGTTGCCGGCCCTTCAGAATGACTCAAACACACACATATGTCATTTCCATCCTGGAAGTCATGCTAGTAAAAGCGTCTGGCCAGCCAATTTATGGCGGTGGATTTCTGCGCTAATGAGTACGTGTAACTTCCCATGGTGTTCAGTCCTTCTCTTAGGCCTAAGAGGGGGAGGAAAGAGAATCACAGGGGGTATCCCCCTGAACCCCCGGAAGGGAACCGAGGTTCCCTTCACCTTCCTGTGAGAATTGAATTATCAAAGACATTGAGTGGTGACGACTGAGTCAGGGTTGACCCCATCAGTGGTGATATTGTAGAAGGTTAGGGCTTGGTTGCAAAATCAGTGTAACAACCGAAATTTTTCGCTCCGATCACGGTGAACAGGGATTCGTCATTGCGAGGCACGAAGTGCCGTGGCAATCTAGTATGATCAGATGGGATTGCTTCGTCCGCCTAGGGCGGACTCGCAATGACGTTTATGCAGTTTATCACTCTGAGCAAAACGAACGATGCCCATTTCTGCAACTAAGCGCTAGCCTGCCTCATAATTGTTCATCTTCTCCCGACGGCTTTTCAGCCACTTTTGCTTTTGCTTCACCCTTACCTCTTCATCAGTGGGCTGGTAGCTGGCCAGGAAGTCCTGGCTAAAGCCGGGGAAATTGCCCTCGCTGATGGCTTGCCTCATCTCTGCCATCAACCTGATGATAAAACGCAGGTTATGTAGCGTGGCTAGACGGTAAGCAAGCAGTTCCTCCGCCTTAAACAGGTGATGCAGGTAGGCTCCGGTAAAAGTGCGGCAGGTGTAACAATCGCAATCTGAATCAATTGGACCATCGTGGCGCTGCCAGGAGGCGTTTCCGATATTGCGCCGACCCTGCCGAGTGTAGAGTGCGCCGGTGCGGGCTACCCTGGTGGGCAGAGCACTGTCAAAGAGGTCAACGCCGCGGGCTACGCCGGCTACCAGGTCTTCAGGTGAGCCTACTCCCATGAGATAGCGTGGCTTGTCTTGGGGCAGCTCAGTTAGACTCTCCTCCAGCATGGCCAGCATCATTTCTTTCCCCTCACCCAGGCTCAGCCCACCGATGCCATAGCCTGGAAAGTCCAGCGAGGCCAAAGTCCTGGCTGAATGGCGGCGCAACTCGGCGAAAGTCCCTCCTTGAACGATGGGGTATAGAAACTGGTCCTGGCGAGTCTGTGCCCGACGGCAGCGCTCTGCCCAACGGTGGCTGCGCTCGGTGGCGGAGCGTACCACTTCCAAGCTATCCCCATAGGCCGGGCAGTGATCCAGAGTCATGATAATATCAGCGCCCAGTTTCTCCTGCAAAGCCACCACCTGCTCCGGAGATAGAAAGTGCCGGCTGCCGTCAATGTGCGAACGAAAGTTCACGCCCTCCTCAGCCACCTGGCACAAGGGAGACAGACTGAACAGTTGATAGCCACCGCTATCGGTGAGGATTGGGCCAAGCCAGGCCATAAAGCGATGCAGTCCACCCATCCCGGCGATTATCTCTGCCCCTGGTCTGAGGTAAAGGTGATAAGCATTACCGAGGATAATGTGCACCCCCAGGTTCTGTAGCTCTTCCGGGATAAGAGTCTTAACAGTAGCCTGGCTGCCTACCGGCAAAAAAGCTGGCGTAGGCACCATGCCGTGGGAGGTAAGCAGTTCGCCAGCGCGAGCCTGGCTGCGGGTACAGGTCTTTATCAGCTTGAAGTGGCTCAAAGTCCCCCCGCACCTCGCTCCAGCAGATGATTGGCAATAATCACTCGCTGTATTTCAGAGACGCCCGCATAAAGCTCCAGCATCTTGGCGTCGCGATATAACCGCTCTATGGCCAAACTTTTCATAGCGCCATAAGAGCCATGAACCTGCATGGCCATACTGGTGACTTCCACGGACATCTGAGTGTTGAACAGCTTGGCCTGGGCAGATTCTAAACGGATGCTTTGTCCCTGGTCATGGATGAAAGCCGCCCGGCGGGCTAGCCAGCGGCCAGCCTCAATCCTGGTAGACATCTCAGCCAGAAGCCATTTGATAGTAGCCAGCTCCGCGATGGGCTTTCCTAGCGCTTTGCGCTGAATGGCGTAATCCAGAGACAGATCGAGAGCCGCTTGGCTTACACCCACTGCACCGATGGATGCTCCCAGCCGTCCCATGCTAATGGCCTCAAGCAGTATACCGAATCCCTCTCCTGGTTTACCCACCAGGTTATCCTCAGGCACCTTGACCCCATCCAGATAAATCACTGAGAGACCCAATCCCTTAAGCCCCATGGTGGGGCAAGGCTCCCGCACCTCAAAACCGGGCGAAGCGGTCTCCACAATGAAAGCGGCTAGCTTTCCCTTGTCATCAAGCCGGGCAAAGACCAACGCCAAGTCAGCCGCCGGGGCTATGGACACAAAGCTCTTCTGCCCACTCAGCAGGAAAGCGCCTTCCTGCCGTGTGGCCTTAGTAGTGATGGCTTTGGGGTCAGAGCCTGTATCAGGCTCAGTGAAGGCAATGGCACCGAGCTGTGTACCCTTGGACAGCGGCAGCAGGAATTTCTTTTTCTGAGCCTCGTTGCCGAAACGAAAGAGACCCTCCTGGGGCACAGTGCTGATGGCCGTTATTACCCCCAGGGTGAGCGAAGCACGGCCTATCTGCTCCAGCACCAGGGCATAGCTGAGATAGCCTGCGCCTACCCCTCCGTATTCCTTGGGGAAGGGAAGGCCGCGGTAACCCAGTCGGCCCAGTTCCTTAACTAGCTCATGGGGGAACTGGTCGTCACGGTCAATCTGGGCAGCCAGGGGCACAACCGCTTTCTGGGCGAACTCCCTGGCTTGCCTCTCCAGCATTTTCTCTGTTTCGCTCAGTTGAAAGTCCATACGCTGCCGTTTCCAGTTATCACTTCATAGCCACAGATCAATGCACATAGCTAAAAAGATCAGCCCGAGATAAGGGAAGGCAGAAAGCTTGTATACCCGCCAGGCGTCACGATTCACACCGCTCTTCAACAAGCGTAAACTGGCCAAGAACACTGCCAGCCCCATCACATTGGCCAGAACAAAGTAGAACCAGCCAAAGCCCGCTGTTTGCCACAACCAGATGGACAGGCCATAGAGAGCAGCAGAGAGGACAGGGAATACCTTTATGGCCTGCGATACCGGCTTAGTCACCGGGAACATCATAATTCCTGCTTTGAGATAGTCCTCGCGGTAGGCCATCATCAGACTCCAGACGTGGATGGGCACCCAGACCATGATGAGCAACGCTAGTAGGAGCAGAGAGATACCGGGAGTATGGTCAATGGCCAGCCAGCCTACCACCACCGGTGCAGCACCTGAGACTCCGCCCAGTACATGAGTAGCCCAGGTCTTTCTGGCTGTAACCGCGGCTATTGTACCCACCAGCCCGGCGACAAAAGCCAGGGGATGCAATAGCCAGGCCAGGGCCAGCCCCGCAACAAGAAGCGCTAAAATCAGGGGCAAGACCTTCTCCGGCGGCTTAACCAGACCAGAGGGCAACGCCCGCCTGATGGTACGCTGCATCTGGCCATCCACCTGGCGGTCGAGGTAGTTGGTTAACCCATTAGCGCCTGCGCTGCCTAGAGTAATGGCGGCCAATGCCAGGCCAAGGTCTCCCACTTCAGGGTGACCGCCGCCGGCTACCACCGCAGAACAAAAACCTATAAAGACCAGCAAGCTGGTCTCCCGAGGCTTCAGCACCCCAATTACGCCCAGTAGCCAGTCGGAGCGCTTCATCGCCGCTGGTCTGGCGGTAGTCTCAAATAATGCCTCGTTTTTCATTGTATTACTTCATCCAAAGCAGCTAATACCAGCTTATGTGGAACGTCCTGGCGCACCACCGCCCGCCCCAGTCCTTCCAGAAGCACCCAGCGAGTAGCCTTTTTCTGCACTTTCTTGTCCAGCTTCATAGCGGCCAGCACCGCCTGCCGGTCAACGCCGGTACAGCGAGTGGGTAAGCCAAGTATTTCCAGCAGGCGTCTCTGCCGTTCCACCAGTTCAGCCGGTATCATACCCATCCGCTGGCTGATGTGGGCTGCTGCCATCATACCGATAGCCACAGCTTCGCCATGTAGAAAACGTTCATATTCGCCGGCTGCCTCTAGCCCATGACCGACGGTATGGCCATAGTTGAGCAGGGTACGCCGTCCCTGTTCCTTCTCGTCCTCACTCACAATTTGGGCCTTGATGGCAGCGCTGCGGGCTACAGCAACAGTAGTGGTTTCAGGCTCCAGCCGCAGCAGACTTTCCACACTCTGCTCAAGAAAGCGGAAAAACTCTGCATCCAGGATAAGGCCGTGTTTTACTACCTCTGCCCAGCCGGAGACCAGCTCGCGGCGGGGCAAACTGGCCAGGGCATCTATGTCAGCCAGCACCAAGCGCGGCTGATAGAAAGCTCCAATGATATTCTTGGCCCTGGGGTGATTCACCGCCACTTTACCGCCGATGCTGGCATCCACCATCGCCACCAGACTGGTGGGCACCTGTACCAGGGGCATCCCTCGCAGGTAAGTGGCAGCCACAAAGCCAGCCAGGTCACCTACCATGCCGCCGCCCAGGGCTACAACGGTATCTCCCCTCTCAGCATGCCGTTCTGCCAGAAAATTATAGATTGCAGTGGCTGTGTCCAGACTCTTGGTAGTCTCTCCTGATGGCACCGCATAGGAGCCTGTTTTGAAGCCTGCATCCTCCAGCGCCTGGCTCAGACGCTGGCCATAGAGGGGGAAAACAATTTCATCGCTGATAATATAAGCTGAACCGGAGAGTCCGGCACAGCGCATCTCTTTGCCCAGGCGTTTGAGCCAGCCCCGCCCCACAAAAACAGGGTACTGCTGGGTGGCAGTGCTCACCTGACAGGCGGGCTGGGTCAAGTATGTCCAGGCGCGCACCACTTCGTCTGAGACCCGTTCCAAGCTTAGTTCATCAGTGTGGACTGTCCAGTCGGCCATGGCATAATAGGGCTGGCGGCTGGATTTGAGCTGCTCAATTCGCTGCAGGGGGTCTGCTGACGTCAACAGAGGTCTGACCTGTGTGCCATTGCTGCCTCCTGTATTTTGGCGCAGACGCCGGTGTATAGTCTGGGGCTTCACCTCCAGACAGACCACTATCCCGCTGCGAGACATCATCTCCCGGTTGCCGGCATTGAGAACAGCACCACCACCGGTGGCGATAACCACCCTGCTGCGAGCACAGGCTTGTTGCAGCACCTGGGTTTCCAGTTCCCGAAAGCGTCCCTCGCCCTGCTGGGCGAAGATGTCCGGGATAGGCTTGCCTGTGAGCTTGACTATCTCGTCGTCAGTATCAACGACCTGCCAGCCCAGACGTTTGGCCACGTCCTGAGCCACTCTGGACTTGCCACTGCCGGAAAATCCGATCAGGATAATATTGTTATCAGTTGCTTCAGCCATGCTACGCCGTCTCGATAATCATAGTTGCCCAGTTCTGCAGGATAGCTATCGTTGCTTTCCATGATAATAGCGCAGGAGTCGTTTTGCGTTAGCACCGTCTTAACCAGACTTGGTATGTCTGCCCAGCCTTGCTCTGGCCTCTGGCCAGGATGTACAGGAATGTGCCGAAAATGGACATAGTCGTCAAAATGGCGTGCGTTCCACAGGTGCATGGAACCGATATAGGGGGACATCTCCCGAGCAAAGCGGTAAATGTCAAAGCCATCCCTTTTGGCAGCCAAAGACATGTGGCCTGTGTCAAAGCAATAGCGCAACTCCGGAGATCGCTCCAGAACTGGCTTCAGGAAGTCCACATTTAGCAAGGGGCTGGGGCCGAATCCCTCTATGTGAATCGGTGTGCCATACTGACGGCTGAGCCGGGCCAGCTTCAGGGCGCTTTCCTCAGCAATATTCCGTATCTCCTCAGGACTGGCCAAATTGGACACCGCTGGAGAGGGAAAATGAACCACTACATATTCCGCCCAGCCCTGCACCCGGCATAGCGTCTCCTCAATCAGCTTGAAGTTCAGAGCGCGCTTCTCCTGGTCGGGATCGCAAAGAAAAGCCCAGGTGGGCGGATCAGGATACCAGGGCGTCTGCACCAGCGGCGTATGCACGCTGGCAGCCAGGCGATGTTGCTTCACCAGGCGCGGCAAATCGGCCGTATCGCCGGGAGGCATGTTGTAGAACTCGCCCCGCTGAAGCCCATTGGACAGGAGCCTGTCCTGGATATGGCTCAGCGCTTTACAGTGGAAACCCAGCTTATTCATGACGCCGCAGCGATTCCAAAAATGCTTTATAGTTGCGGCGGGTCTCTTCCAGATGGTCACCGCCAAACTTCTCCAGAAAAGCCTGGGACAGCACCAATGCCAGCATGGCCTCCCCGATCACCCCGGCCGCCGGCACCACGCAGATGTCGCTACGCTCAGAGTGGGCTGGTGCTTCTTGCCCTGTCTTCAGGTCTACCGAGGGCAGAGGTTTGCCCAGGGTGGGGATAGGTTTCACCGCCGCACGCACCACGATGGGCTGGCCGTTGCTCATCCCCCCCTCAATACCCCCCGCCCGGTTGCTACCACGGCGAAAGAGCCGACCAGGCTCACCTGGCTCAATCAAATCGTGGGCCTGGGAGCCTTTAAGCCCAGCCAAGGCAAAACCGGAACCTATTTCTACACCTTTTACCGCATTGATGCTCACCATAGCCTGGGCGATGCGACCATCCAGTCGGCGCTCCCAGTGGACATGGCTGCCCAGGCCAATGGGTACCCCTGTGGCTATCACTTCAAATATGCCACCCAGGCTATCGCCCGTTTCTTTAGCCTGGTCAATGGCCTCCATCATGGCTGGCCCCGCCTTTGCATCAGCACAGCGAACTGGCGAGGCCTCCACCCTTTTCCAATCAATCGCATTGCCCTGTCTTGCCTGCCGGCCGCCTATGGCAAGCGTATGACTGCGAATCTCCAGGTCAAACTCGGCCAGAAAGCGGCGGGCTACCGCCCCGGCAGCCACACGAGCGGCCGTCTCCCTGGCGCTGGCGCGCTCCATTATGGGACGGACATCATCCAGGCCATACTTGACAACGCCAGCCAAATCAGCATGTCCCGGGCGCAATTTTGTAACTGGTTCCACATTTTCCACCGGCGATATGCTCATCGCCTCCTGCCAGTTCTGCCAGTCACGGTTGGCCATGAGCAGGGCGATGGGGCCACCTATGGTAAGCCCGTGGCGTACCCCGGACAGTATCTCTGCCCGGTCCTGCTCTATCTTCATGCGGCCACCCCGCCCGTAGCCAGCCTGCCGCCGCTGCAAGTCCCGGGCGATGTCGGCTTCGGACAGAGGCAGACCAGCCACCATCCCTTCGATGATGACTGTCAACGCTTTACCGTGAGATTCGCCAGCGGTCAGAAATCGCAGTGTTGTCACCTAAACCTCCAAAGCCCTCTTGGCGGCCTTGAACATCACGTCAACCGGAGCCTGTTTACCTGTCCATAGTTCAAAGGCAGCCGCTCCCTGATATATTAGCATAGGCAGCCCAGCTAGGGTTCGTGCCCCGGCAGCCGCAGCCATTTTCAACAATGGCGTCTCCAGAGGATTATACACCAGGTCGCAGACCAGCATATCTTTTGTTATAAATTTGGCATCAACCGGAGATTGTCCCTCGCCCGTGCCGTGTTTCATTCCGATCGTAGTGCAATTGACCACAAGGTCGCAATTGCCCAGCGCCTGCCGGAAAGAGCGTTCCTCCCAGGCCAGAGCAGCCAGAGTTTGCCCTTCATCAAGACTCGCCGTCAAATCCAGAGACAGAGCCTCAGCGCGTTCCAGAGTCCGGTTAATAATAGTGAGCTGGCTTGCGCCAGACTTAATCAAGGTAAAGGCGACCGCCCGCGCAACGCCTCCAGCACCCAGGATGACCACCCATCTGTCTCCGGGGTCAAAACCGACATCCCCTCTCAGCGCCATCATAAAGCCCTGGGCATCGGTATTGAATCCAACCAGTTTAGTACCGGCCTTAATTATAGTATTGACAGCACCAATCTGATCTGCCGGCGGTTCAACCCTGTCCAGCAGCGGCATCACCGCCTCTTTATAAGGCACAGTAACATTAGCGCCCAGGGTGTCAGGCTTCCGCAACCGCTCCAACGCTGCCTCAAGCTGGCCTGGTTTAGTCTCCCATGCCTGGTAGCGCATATCCAGTTTATAGTGGTCAAACCCCGCCTGTTGAAATACAGCGGAGACCGAATGTTTCAGTGGATAGCCTATGATACCTACGTGCTTGGTCATCAGTCTTGCTTCTGTCTAGAATCAAGATATGCTTGCAGAACGAGTGCTGACGATATAGCATCCCGTTTCGACTTTTTGTCGCCCTTCTTGGTGCCTGCGTCAATCATCAGGCGGTTGGCGGCCACCGTGGAAAGACGTTCATCCCAGAACTCCACCGGAACTGTGATGCGCCGGGAAAGCTCTTGGGCGAAGGTTTGCACCTTTATCGCCTGCTGGTTCAGACTGCCGTCCAGAGAGCGTGGCAAACCTACCACTACTCTTTCTACCTCGTGTCGCTGTATAAGTTCCAAGATTTTTCCCAAAGCCCCAGCATCGTTTTCTCTGAGAACTACCTCTGAAGGGCTAGCCAGCCATCCCTGAGGGTCACTCAAAGCGACACCTATTCTTTTATCACCTATGTCCAAACCTAAAATGCGTCCGATATAGCTTCTCCTCAAAATGTCATTCTGAACGAAGTGAAGAATCTCTCCCTGCGGGAGCACGAGACCCTTCGCTGTGCTCAGGGTGACATAAACCGGGTTATTTCCCTACTTCGTGTGCCTATGTAATTAGGCATTACCGATTCCCGTTAAAAATTATTATTTCTGCCGCACCAGCGTTTTCACCAGGTGTAGGGCTTCCTCCAGCTTGGACTTGTCTTTGCCCCCGGCCTGGGCCATCTCAGATCGGCCGCCACCACCACCGCCTGTAACCGCCGCTACCTTTTGAGCGATTTTGCCAGCGTGCAGTCCTCGGGTCACCAGATCAGGCGTCACCAGTACTAGAAAGTTGGGACGATCATCGTAGACTGCACCCAGGACGACCACAGCGCTCTTGAGCTTATCCCGTAGCAGATCGCCCATCTCGCGCAGGGCAGGCATGTTTGAAGCCTGGACCCTGGCCAAAAGCACAGCTACCCCATCCACCTGCTCCACCTGCCCTAATAGCGACTCGACTGAGTGGCGCGCTAGCTCTCGTTCCAAAGCCTGGACGCGTTTTCGCTCCCGCTCCAACTCGGACAGCAGCGCCAGCACTTTAGCTTGTGTTTCATCAGGAGAGGCATGCAGCTCCTTGCCGATGGCTTCCAGAACTGCCAATCGCTGCTCTGCAAGTGACTCGGCGGCCTCTCCGGTTACTGCTTCAATGCGACGTATGCCAGAGCCGATGCTGCCCTCGCTTACAATATGGAATAGGCCTATTTCACCTGTGGCTGATACATGTGTACCGCCACAAAGCTCAGCGCTGTAGATTGGCCTGCCGATCTCCAGAACACGCACTTTTTCACCATATATTTCGCCGCTCAGGGACAAAGCACCCTCTTCTATGGCATGCTTATAATCTGTCTGGCGACTACCCACCGGCAAGTTCTCTCGTACTTTCTGATTGACCAAACGCTGTATCTGTAACAACTGCTCCTGAGCGGGGGCACCCATAAAGGTGAAATCAAACCGGAAGCGGTCTGGCGTTACCAGTGAACCAGCCTGCCGCACCTGCTTTCCCAGTACCTGGCGCAGGGCGGCCTGAAGCAGGTGGGTGGCCGTATGATTGGAAGCGATGGCTCGGCGTCGCATCTCATTTACTTGAGCTACAACCTTATCACCAACGGCCAGCTCCCCCTCCACCACTTTACCACGGTGTACTATCAGATCATGATTGGCTTTAACAGCATCAGTCACATCTATTCGGCCTCTAGCCCCTTTAATCTCCCCAGTGTCTCCCACCTGACCTCCCATCTCCCCATAGAAAGGCGTCTCGTCCAGCACCACCTCCACATCCTGTCCAGCTTTGACAGAGTCAACTGCCTGTCCTTTCACAATAAGGCCAGCTATTCTGGCAGTCTCACTGCACAGCTTGTCATAGCCTATAAAGCGGCTCTCGGCGCTGATTTGTTCATATACATCGCCTGATTTTGCCGCTAGCTCGAACTTGTGGGAAGCCCTGGCCCGTTCACGCTGGCGCTCCATCTCTTCCTCAAAACCCTCCAGGTCAACTTCCAGGCCACGTTCCCGGGCTATTTCTTGAGTTAGCTCAACAGGGAAGCCGTAAGTGTCATAGAGCATAAAGGCTTCACGGCCAGGTATTCGCTTTGTTGACTTAACAGCCGTCCGCTCCATAATGTCATCCAACACCCCAGTACCAGCTTCAAGCGTCCGCTGAAATCTTTCCTCTTCGGACTCAATCACTTCGAGGATAAAGCTGCGGTGTTCTGCCAGCTCCGGATATACGTGCTGCATCTGGGCGATAACGGATTCCGCAATCCTGGTAAGAAATGGCTCTGTCAGTCCTAGCTTTCGGCCGAAAAGGGCCGCCCGGCGCAGTATCCGCCGCAATACATAGCCCCGCCCTTCGTTGCTGGGCACCACACCATCAGCGATGAGAAAACACACCCCCCGGCCGTGCTCAACCACCACACGCAGAGCGCGGTCAGTAGCAACATCCTGGCCATAGGACTTGCCGCTGAGTTCGGACATGAGTTTCAATAGGGGGAGGAAAAGGTCAGTTTCATAAGCAGACGTTTTTCCCCGGAGGGCTGCGGCAGTGCGCTCCAGACCCATGCCGGTATCAATATTGGGCCTGGGCAACGGTTTGCGCTGCCCCTGTTCATCCTGGTCGTACTGAGTGAAAACCAGGTTCCACAGCTCGCTGAATCGTCCGCAACTGCAGTTGGGACGGCAATCAGGCCGTCCACAGCCCACAGCCTCACCGAAATCGTAATGAATTTCGCTACAAGGGCCGCAGGGTCCGGTCTTTCCCGCCGGGCCCCAGAAGTTGGATTCCTCTCCAAAACGCAATATGCGCTCAGCGGGAACCCCAATGCTGCGCCAGTGCTGGAATGCCTCATCATCATCCCGGAAAATGGTGATCCACAGTCGCTCTTTGGGCAATTTCAAATACTGGATGACAAACTCCCAGGCCCAGGCGATGGCCTCCTTTTTGAAATAGTCGCCCACGCTGAAATTGCCCAGCATCTCGAAGAAAGTGAGGTGGGTAGCATCACCGACCGAATCAATGTCCGAGGTGCGGAAGCATTTCTGGCAAGAGGTCAGCCTGGGGCTGGGCGGTGTGGCCTCACCCTTGAAATAGCGTTTGAACTGCACCATGCCGGCGCTGGTAAGAAGCAGAGTAGGGTCGTCAGCGGGCACCAGTGAGGAGCTGGGTATTATCTTGTGGCCTTTCCCCTCAAAGAAGCGGAGAAAAGCGTCTCTAAGCTGGTCGCTGGTCAGCATCAACTCTCCTTCGTAGAAACAGACCTTGCTCTATTTTAACAGAGTTTAGCATATGTCTGACTATGTGTCTACGCAGCGTGTAGCATCATATATGATGGTTCCCCAACCGTTCTTACGAAAATAGCTTTTTCAACCCCCCTGACCCCCCATTCTTGGGGAGGATTGGTAGGGGCAATTCATGAATTGCCCCTACGGGGGCACCCTTTGGTAACCCGCAGATATCGTTTTTGCTTTTTGTAATCCAAATGGCTACAAGAAAATGGCCAAAAGTACTACAAAAAATCAGCCGTTAGGATTACAGACTTGAGACATTGGGTGTTGCTATAATAGCAACCGAGCTTATAAATAAGCCTGTCAGCCCATATTGAACCGATTCTGGTTCATCAACAGAAGAGGAAAGTATGGCAGATAAGCGCAAGCAGAATGATATGCGGCTGGAAAAGGTATGCAAAGATGGCCTAGGCCAGCGCCGTTTGATCATAGCTGCTAACCGAGGCCCCTTCGAATACTACACGACAGAGGATGGCAGGTTACAGGTACGCCGCAGCGGTGGTTGGATAATGGCCATGCTCAATGCCCTCGCCCGGCACAAAGAACCCACCTGGGTCACCAGCGCTATAGGGGAAGGCGACCGTAAAACCGCCGAGAAGGCAGAATGGGCTCATTTTAAGGCCCCCTTGCTGGGTCGCGATGTTTACCTACGCTTTGTATCTACCCCACGCAACATGTACCACAAATACCACAGCGTCTTTTGCAACCCCCTACTTTGGTTCCTGCAGCATAACCTGTGGAACGCCCCATACACGCCAAACATTGATAAGGCAGTGTACGATGCCTGGGAAAACGGCTACTTGCCCGTCAATCAGGCCTTCGCCCAGGCTGTGGCAGCCGAAGCTAAAGAAAGCGATGTAGCGCCCCTGGTCATGCTCCACGACTATCATCTTTATCTGGCACCGCAATATGTCAGACAGGCGCTCCCAGACGTGGTTATGCAACACTTCACACATGTTCCCTGGCCATCTCCCGACTGCTGGGAACTGTTGCCCAAGACAATGCAGATGTCTATCCACGCTGGTCTTTGTAGCGCTGATATTGTAGGTCTCCAGAACAAACGCTTCGCGCAGAACTTCCTCCATTGCTGTGACTGCTTCCTAGAAGGCGCTGAGGTGGACTACCGCAGCCAGACTGTGTTTTATCAGGGGCATCTGGCCCGCGTCAAAGCTTACCCCATCTCTATAGACGTTGCTAACCTGCAAAAGCTGAACGCATCCATAAGGGTCCAGGAAAGTGATAAGAAGCTAAGTCCCCTCTGCAGGCAACATACTATCGTCAGAGTGGACCGGGCTGAGCCAAGCAAGAACATTGTGCGTGGTTTCCGTGCCTTTGACCTGCTGCTGGAACACCACCCGGAGATGAAAGAGAAGGTCAGTTTTCTGGCCTTCCTGATGCCCATCCGCACTCATGTAAGGCAATTTCAGAGATATGCAGAAGAGGTCACAGCATTGGTAGAAGCCATAAACGCAAGGCACGGCACTGCCGAATGGAAACCCATCCACCTCTTCAATGAGAACAACTACCCCCAGGCCCTGGCAGGCCTGCACCACTACGATGTGCTGCTGGTGAATGCAATCTCCGACGGCATGCCTCTGGTAGCCAAGGAAGGCCCCATCGTAAACCAGCGAGACGGTGTTCTGGTGTTGTCAGAAGGGGTGGGGGCCTGCGAGCAACTGGGACAATGTGCTCTAGCAGTAGCCCCTACTGATCTGGAAAGCACGGCGCAGGCTATCTACACCGCTTTGACAATGTCTGATGAGGAGCGCAGCCAGCGCGCCAGCCAGCTAAGGCGGATTGTAGAAGAGGAAGACATAACTCACTGGCTCTGCTGCCAACTGGAAGACCTGGCCAGCCTGTGCCAGCGAGCACCAGTAGCCACAGCCTGACCCTGCTGTTTACATCTTTTGAAGCAGAGGCAAGAGGCTCTCTTGCAGCAGCCCCGTGCTTTCCGCCATCATACCAAAATGCTGGTCAGCGTGAAGGAGCATGGCCTGTGCCTGAATAGCTGCTGTGGCAATGAGAACGTCTGTGTAGGGAATGGCCTTGCCCTGTCGGCGGAGATGAAAGGCTATCCGGGCGGCTTCTTCCCATTCCTTCTCGCCCAGCGGAATTTGATGCAGGGCATCCAAGCGGCTTTTCAAACGGTTGAACTCCTCCTCTGTTCTGGCTCCTCCCAGGATCTCCAGGGTAATCATGGGAGTGATGGCTACCCTGTTCTCTTCCAGTAATTCCCGCACTCTTTCCTTCACCACGGGTTGGGCTGACCTACCCAAGCTCAATAGCCAAACAGAGGTATCTATGAGCACCAGATTAGGGTTCACTGCGTAACCTCTCTAGTTCCTCCGGGGACAGGTCCAGGTCAAAGGTGCCCAGCTCCTCTTTAAGGGCTTCGAGGTTTCTCTTGCGCACCAACTCCCTCAGCCCCATCTCTATAGCCTCTCGCTTTGTCCTGACCCCAGCCGCCTTCACCGCATCCCGAAGCAGGTTGTCATCAATTACCACAGTAGTTTTCACAGCCTTATCTCCAAATAGAAGTCTGTTCTATGTATCAATTATATGGCTTGGAAGTATGTATGTCAATGATGGCTTGATGAGGAATCTGATGTGCTCAAATATCGTAGGGTGGGTAAAGCAAGGCGAAACCCACAGTTTTTAGCTTCTGTTAGGTGGTGGGTTAAGTGAAACGCAACCCACCCTACAAGTTATCCCTTGAGCAATTCGTTAGATGCATCTTTGTTTAGGTACATATATATAACCATCCTCAACGCAACCATAGGTTTTGTGCACTACTGATTTTGAGAATAGTGCGCATATATAAAGGCATATTATTGAATCCAAAACATCCTCATTTATTTTTAGTCCTGCCCCTTCAAGAGAACGAATATTCTCTTCTTCCAGACAGTCACGATTCTTACCACCTATAATCAGTGGCAATACCTTAGATTGTGCTAGAGTCTTAATGTGATTGGAGAGTTGTATCTGCCCTTGCTTTTTGTCTGACACCCTGCCCTTTTTATACGCAAGGCGTTTTGGCAACCCAAACATCTCCAGTATTGCTGGATGCGGATAGCATTCAATTTGACACTTCCCCACTGCAACATCCTGCAAATGCTTGAAACCGTGCCTTTCTAGGTAACGTGAAAGCTCAACACTTGAGGTGTTTTTATACAAAACTAAGTTAGATGAATGGCATGACACACAACGCCCCCCATATTCCTGGCTCAGAAGTTTCTCACAGTCACGTTGCCCAGATTGATTATTGATAACAAGAGGAGCATCAATCGCAATACCATATAGTTCATCTTCCGCATCAATAACTGATACCAGCTCGCCCAAATCTCTCAGAGCTCGGTGGATTTCAGCGAGGCGAAGACATCTCTCACTCAGATCACCAAACGCTACAGCTGTAGTATTTCTTTGACTTTTCCACGCCAGATCAATACCTGCGAGTCTCATGCTCAATTGCACCTGACATTCAGAGTGATCAAACGGTGCAGAACTGGCCGCCGTTAGTGTTTGGCCTACCGCACTGCCATAAGCCAGGCTCTCTATTTTTCCTCTATAGTAATGGTGTCTATATGAACATCCACCGTGGGGGAGGAAAGCCCACCGTCTGAACCCAATTTGGTTGGCACATCGCCTATCTTCTTTACAACATCAAAACCGCTGGTCACTAGGCCGAAAATAGTATATTTTTTAGGAAGGGTAGTGAGATTGTCCAGCGTAATGAAGAACTGGCTACCATTGGTGTTGGCGCCTGAGTTAGCCATTGCCAGGGTGCCTGCAATATAGTCTCTGGTCAGTTTCTCATCGGCAAACTTGTATCCTGGGTCTCCCATACCAGTACCAGTTGGGTCACCGCTCTGGATGACAAAGCCCTTCACCACCCGATGAAACTTCACCCCATCATAGTAACCCTGGCGAGCCAGAAAAACGAAATTATTTACTGCAAGGGGAGCATCTTTGGGAAATAGCTGTACCACGATGTCACCGAAATTGGTCTTTATAGTTGCTGTGTATTGTTTGTTCTGGTCTATGCTCATCTTGGGTGCGCTGGACCACTGCATAGTCTTTCCTCCTTGTGTGGGCGACGGTGTTGCCGTTGGGGTCGGCTGAGCCGTAGGTGTTTTGGTTGGCGTGGGACTGGGAGTCGGGCTGGGTTCGGAACTAGAGCCACAGGCCGATAAAGCTAGAATTGCAGCCAATAAGAACACGAACAGAAGCAAATACCTAGTCTTTTTCATTTTCTCTCCTGAATAAGCTTTGCCTTAGTTTAACATGGGAGTCTGACATCAGCAATTATTCTCTGATTCAACCCCCCAGTCTTGGGGGGGATTATGAAGAGAGTGGGGGACACCCCCATGCCCCCGCCAAAGGGGTTTCACCCCTTGTGGAATCCTCATTTTTTCTCTTCGCATCAATTTTGTCCCCTCGGTCTATACTGAATGGCTTCAGCCAGATGAGCCGCCTGGATGCTTTCGGCACCGGCCAGGTCAGCTATAGTACGGGCCAGTTTGAGAATACGATGAAAGGCCCTTGCTGAAAGGCAAAGCTGCTTCATGGCTGCTCGCAACAAAGCCTGTCCCGACGCATCAACAGCACAACAGTCCTTGACCTCCACCGCTGTCATATCAGCGTTGCAAGCCAGTTTGCTGCCCCGGAAGCGCTGTTGCTGGAGAAGACGAGCACCGTCTACCCTGGCACGCACCGCGGCTGAGCTTTCCCCCGGCTTCGCCTCAGCCAGCTTTTCGTATTCAATGCGAGGAACCTCCACAAAGATATCAATGCGGTCGAGCAGAGGACCGCTGATGCGCTTCTGATAGCGGCTCACCAGGCTGGGCGGGCAATTGCATTCCTTGACCGGATCGCCATGGTAGCCGCAGGGGCAGGGATTCAAAGCCGCCACCAGCATGAAGTTGGCCGGAAAAGTAAGACTCCCCTGAGCACGGCTGATAGTGACTATCCTGTCCTCCACTGGTTGGCGTAGCGCCTCCAGAGAATTATGGCCAAACTCAGGTAGCTCATCCAGAAAGAGCACCCCCCGATGGCTGAGGCTGACCTCCCCTGGCCTGGGCCAGCGGCCTCCACCCACCAGCCCGGCTTGAGAAATAGTGTGGTGAGGAGCACGAAAGGGACGCTGCCTTATCAGCGGCGTATCCGAGGGTAGCAGTCCACTCACACTGTATATCTTGGTTACCTCAAGAGCCTCATCGTTGGTCATGGTAGGCAGTATGGAAGGGAGGCAACGGGCCAGCATGGTCTTGCCACTGCCTGGAGGCCCGGTCATGATCACATTGTGTCCGCCGGCGGCTGCCACCTCCAGGGCGCGCTTGACATGCTCCTGTCCCTGGACGTAAACCAGGTCCAGCCCTTGCCCAGCGATGGCTCTCTCAACCTCATCCCCTTGCTGTTGGTAGAACGGGATAGGTTGTTCGCCCCGCAGATGTCCCACAAGCTCATTTAGAGAAGCTACCGGGATGATTTTCACCGCCTCGACCAAAGCAGCTTCCCTGGCATCGGCGGCCGGCACGAAGACATCTTCAATACCCAACTGGCGGGCCAGAGAGACCATGGGCAGAACACCGTTGGTGTGGCGCAAACTGCCATCCAAAGAAAGCTCACCCAGGAAAAGAGACCGAGGCAACTGCTCTGCTACCTGTTCCGAACTGAGCAATATACCGATAGCGATGGGGAGGTCATAAGCGGGGCCAGCCTTCTTGAGATCGGCAGGTGCCAGGTTGACTGTTATACGCCTCATGGGAAACTGGCAGCCTGAGTTGCGGATGGCGGCTCTTACTCTTTCCTTGGATTCTTGAACGGCGGCATCAGGCAAGCCGACAATAGTGAAAGAGGGAAGCCCCGGGGAGATATCCACCTCTACTTCTACCAGGGCCCCATCCAAACCCAACACAGCGCAACTTGTAACTTTGGCCAGCATGATAGAACCTTACGGGTATAATACTATGAGGGCCTGAGGGTGTCAACGAGGTGAAAAGGCGGCGGCCCGAAGGGCCGCCGCCTTTCACTGCATAGGGCACTTGCCCTTAGCACATGTTCAGTCCGCCGCTGACGCTAAGCACCTGTCCGGTGATAAAGCTGGCATCATCTGAGGCGAAGAAAATCGCTGCGGCGGCGATCTCTTCAGATTTTGCCAAACGCTTCATGGGTATAGCATTTTTCAAGGCATCTACTATTTTAGGATTCTCCGCCATGGTCTGAAGCGTCAGAGGGGTCTCGGTGGGACCGGGGGCGACAGCGTTGACAGCTATGTTGTAGCGCACTAGCTCTCGAGCCAGCGTCTTGCTAAAAGCAATTATGCCCCCTTTGCAGGCAGAGTAAACCGCCTCACCACTGGAGCCAACCCGGCCAGCGTCTGAGGCAATGTTAACAATACGACCATATTTGTTCTGAATCATGTTATCGATCACTGCCCTGGTAACAATGACCGGCCCCTTCAAGTTTATAGCGATGACCTTGTCCCAGGTCTCCTCAGTGCTTTGAACAAAAGGCTCAATCTTGTCCCAGCCGGCGTTGTTCACCAGAACGTCTATCTTGCCACATTGTTTTATTATCTGCTCAACGGCAGCCTTGACCTGCTTGCTATTGGTGATATCCATTTTCAGAGGAATGGCCTGGCCGCCTTGAGCCTTTATCTCCTGGACAGTTTCCTTGGCCAGGTCCTCCAGCAAATCGGCAACTACCACTGTAGCGCCCTCTTTGGCCAGTCCCACGGCGATAGCTTTACCGATACCCCGGGCTCCGCCGGTTACAATGGCAACCTTTCCCTTGAATTTCATGTCCTCTCCTTTATTACAGTTTATAGACCTTTACTGCTGCCTCTCGCAGAAGCTGAGCTTTGGCTGCTTCTTTTAACCCCAGCTCGTCAATCTGCTTGCGGCCTTCGCTGTACATCACCACGGGGAAGTCGGTGCTCCACATTACTTTGCCCAGGCCACGAGTGTTAGCAAAATTCACCAACGACTTGTCCCAGTATTTGGGGGAATGGGCGCTAGTGCCGATATAAACATTGGCGTGTTTCCAGGCAAGAGCGATAAGCTCCTCACACCACGGCCAGCCTGTATGGCCAGCTACTATGTTGAGCTCGGGGAAATAGAGAGCAATACTGTCCAGCCGAATAGGCCGGCCCATATCGCTGGGCATAGCCTCCGCCGAATGTCCTATCTGCATCTGTACGGGTACCCCAAGCTCTACGCACTTGGCATAGATCGGGTAATAGTCCGGAGCATCAATGGGGATGCCATAGCCATAGGTATGGATGTGAGCACCTTTGAAACCGTACTCTTTAACTGCTACTTCCAACTCACGGACTGCCTGCATCCTCTTGAAGGGGTTGACTCCATAGAGGCCAACGAAACGGTCAGGGGCTTTTTGTACCAGGTCAGCTATGTCTTTTGTGGAATAGTTAAGGATCGGGACCTTACGCATGTAAGAGTACATTTGAACTGATGGGATCAAGACCTTGTCCATATTGTTCTCATCCATCATCTTGACCATCTCTTTGGCGGTAAAACCTTTGTATCGCTCTTCCATGTGCCACCATTTGATCACCGCGCCGATTTCCGGATCGTCAACCAACTGTTTTATCAATTCCGGAGTGAAGGGATTGGCCCAGACATCAATAGCTTTTATCACTAAAGCCTCCTTCTAAGTTTTTGGCTCATTGCCTGCATGATAACCTATCGGTTTGCACCCTCGCCTTCTCAAGCAACCCAACAGGACGACCCCTTTTGCTCCTTGGGGCGGCGGTCAACAGCACGGAACTGGCCCCGCTTCAATTCCCTAATCAGATCAGCTTCACCTTTGATATCCGCTGAGAAAACAGTAACACAACAGCCTATTTGTTTCGGTGCATGGGCGTCGCTGCCCCCCGTCTGCCCCAGACCCAGTCGCTGGCTGAACTGGCGACAAAATTCCACATCTGTCTCTGAACTCCAGCCATTGGCCACCTCTACGGCATCCACCAGTTGAAACAGAGGACGGCTGGAGGCCGACTCCAGGCTTAGATTGGCGGCGGGGCGGCCGTCAGTAAGCTCTGACCTGAAAGGATGGGCGGCGATCATCACCCCACCAGCTTTCTTGACGAACTTGTGCAACTCCCGGGCCTCGGATATAATCCTGGGATAAGAATCTATACCAAATACCAGAATATCACCTAAGTCAGTAGTGGCCTCTATACCGCTGAGCACCAGAAAACCATATTTGAGGGACAATTCCACCGCCAGCTCTGACTTCCTTATACCGTGTTCGGTAATACAAACACCATCCAGCCCAGCTTGACGAGCCATTTTGACTACATCCTCCGGATCAATAATGCTGTCTGCTGAGCCAATGCTGGTATGCACATGCAAGTCAAGGATCAATCACTGCTCCAAATATTATGGCCAGTAAAGCTTGGCCGCTGCCTTTTTGAGCTCCTCCCGGAAATCCGGGTGAGCGATGTTTATAAGCTCTTGCGATCGCTGTCTTAAAGTCTTACCCTTAAGCCTGGCTATACCATACTCGCTGACTACAAAGTCAGCCAAATTGCGCTGAAGGGTGACCACCGTGCCCGGGGGCAAAGTGGGCACAATGCGAGATACCTTGCCATTCTGGGCTGTCGAGGGCAGGCAGGTGATTGACCGGCCACCTTTGGACAGGGTAGCTCCGAAAGCGAAGGGAACCTGGCCGCCGGCCTGACTCATAACCCGGGTGCCCAGTGACTCAGCGCAGATCTGGCCGCTTAAGTCCAGCACCAAAGCATTATTTATAGCCACATAGTTGTCATGGGCGGCGATTACCCTGATATCCTCCAGATAGCTCACATCAACCAGAAGGAAGAGCGGGTTCATATTTACCCACTCCATCTCCTCCCGGCTGCTGCCACCAATTGAGGTAACCACGCACTTGCCAGGATTTAGTGTCTTGCGACTGCCATTGATCACCCCCTGGCGCACCAGGGAGATGACGCCCGGTGGGGTAGCCTCAGAGTGCCAGCCAAGGTCACTTCTTCCTGAGAATATACCCAGTTTCACCAGCGGCTCTGTGGTGCGGCCAATGCCGATCTGGATAGTATCGCCGTCCCGGATCAACGAGGCTACATTCTGGGCGACTTTCTTGATATAGAGATCAGGCTCCCTTGGCGTCCTGCCTCCAAGAGTACCCATCCCCGGGGCACCACCAGTAGAGACATGCTCCACAAAATAGTTTATCTCGGAGATGTGGACATAGTTGTCGCCATAAGTCCTGATCAGGTTGTTGTTCACCTCAGCGATGGTCAGTTTTGACTCATGTATCTGTTTGTGCTTGTTCCACAGTGAGGCGCCAAAGCTGCAAAAGCCGTGGTCATCCGGCGGTGACACCTCAGTAAGCAGCACATCCGGCTTTGGGGTAGTAGGACCTTCTTCAAAGGGGATAAGGGTGCCGATAAGTACGTCGACGAGTCTGGCATCTAGCGAATCCTGGGAGGTGATAGTGGGCATGCCAATGGCGACGTCGAAGGAATCCTGCCAGCCCGGGTCGTACCAGCCGAAGTCATAGCCAGGACTAGGCACGTAGACATGGACATTCTTCAACTCATCCTTTCTGGCGGCGACAGCCAGACCGATTGAGAAGGCCTCTCTACCGGCGGCGAACACCAGTCGGTCACCTGATTTCACCATATTAGCTGCCTGCTCGGCAGAGATCAGTTTGCGTTTATATTCTTCGCGCCAATCCATAATATGCGGGTCTCCTTTCCAAAGTTAACCCAATACTCCCCGCGTTTCGCCCCTATATTTTTACCAAATAACGCAACGGAAGTCAATGTTGAGCCAGAGTCGAGCTTGACGCCCTATGGCAGATTTGATACACTGCGCCAATCGGGCAAAAGCCGATTCCGAGGTGTCCCCTGGAAGATCAGATACTAAACTTCATACGCAATGTCTATGAGGCCATCGGGTGGCCAGGTGTGGTGCTGCTGATGGCTATAGAGAGCGCTTGCATCCCCTTGCCCAGCGAAATCATAATGCCCCTAGCCGGCTGGATGCTTATCCTGGACAAAGGGCATGGGGCACCATTCATCTTGGTGGCAGGAATTTATGGCGCTCTGGGGTGTGTCCTGGGCTCCGCAGTGGCCTATTGGGTAGGGAAGTGGGGGGGCAGACCACTCGTTGAAAGATATGGCAAATACGTGCTCATCTCCAACCGAGACCTGGATACCGCCGACCGCTGGTTCGCCAGACATGGCCAATGGACCGTATTCTTGTCACGCCTGCTCCCGATTGTGCGTACCTTCATCAGCTTCCCCGCCGGCGTAGCACGAATGCCCTTCGTCAAATTTGTCATCTACAGCTTTATTGGTTCATTCTTCTGGTGCCTGGGGCTGGCCTATGGTGGCTATTTGCTGGGGGGCAACTGGGGGACTCTCCGTGATGCCATCAGGCCCTTTGACATACCCATCCTCATAGCGATAGTGGCTCTCTTTGCTTTATATATCTATCGTCACCTGAAGCACTTGCATGCGTGAAGCTAGCTAAAGCGAAATCGCTGATTTAGGGAATAGACTTCTGTTTAACTTCTGAGCGTGCGCATGCTATAATACGAACGTGGAAATCAGAGAATGTCGTGAAGAGGACTGGGAACAGGTCTGGTACCTGTGGCAACAGTGCCATCTGACCCCTCCTCCGGGCTGCACTTCAAGCAGGGCCGTGAAATGCCGCACCAAGCCTGCGCTCTCCCTTATCGCTGATTCCGGAGGTGTCATTGTTGGCAGCGCTGTGGGCACCTGGGATGGGGAACGGGGCTGGGTATGTTCGGTGGTGGTAGACCCCAGGCTTCGCCGGATGAATGTCGCCCGGCATCTGTTGCAAGAACTGGAAAACAAGCTTCGGGAAAAAGGTGCCGAATATGTTATTACACTAGTGCCAAAAGAGAACCTGGAAGCCCAGGTGCTCTTTGAAGGCGCGGGCTTTGAAAACCTGCCAAACCATATTATCATGGGCAAATCCCTGAAATGACTGAGGTAATTCATAGGGTTTTCGGCCACCTGCACAGGAGTCGCCTCTGGAAGTAGCCGTTACATGAACATCCGCGCGTGCTCCCTTCGCTCAAATCCAGCGAAAATGCCCACTTTTTGTTACAATGATTAATTATGTCGTCAAGTGCCCTGATCAGGTAGCCAAATGAATGTCTTAACTAAAGTAGTTCTATCAACCCCCCCGACCCCCCATTCTTGGGGGGAAATAGGAGAGGGCTGGGGGACACCCCCAAACCCCCGGCAGGATGTATCCTGCACCTCTTCTTGGGGGAATTGGAAAAGAAATAGTGGAGTAATCCCATACCCCTGCCTTCCGCCTCATGCGGACGTCTCTTTGAAATCCCCGCCCGGCATTGCGGAGAGTCCAGAGAGGCCAGACCTCTCTGGTGGGGGTACGGGGGTATCCCCCGAACCAATACTTCCCCCTTCTTCTCCTGCAGGAGAAGGGGGCCAGGGGGATGAGGTATCAATATTATCATCCCTCGTGGGGACGGCAGCAAGCCAGCCTTGGGGATTCCTTAGAAAGAAGCGGCTATGAAGCGGAAAATAGCGAAGGTGCTAAAGAGATTCGGGCGGAAGAAAGAAAACCTGGTGCCTATCTTGCAGCAGATTCAGGCCCGGCTGGGCTATCTTCCTGCGGAGGCCATGCTGGAGGTTGCCCAGTTTCTGGGCGTACCCGAGACAGACGTTTATAGCGTGGCCACTTTCTACAACCAGTTCCGCCTAACGCCTCCCGGCAAGCACTCAGTAAGAGTATGCCTGGGAACCGCCTGCCATATGAAGGGCGGCTATATCATCCTGGATGCCTGGAAGAGAAGGCTGGGCATTGAGAGTGGGCAGACCACCCCTGACCGCGAGTTCGACCTGGACACCGTGGCTTGTGTCGGCTGTTGCGCTATGGCACCGGTCACCGTCACTGACAAAAAGGTGGAAGGCAAGGTCAGTCCTACCAGGGTTGACGGCATCCTGCTTTCCTATAAGATAAAGAACAAGGAAAAGGCAAGCCAGTGACATTGGGCGTTTTGCCAGATGTAGATTCAGCTTTCCAGGAGATAAAAGGGAATGCCCTTTCCCACTGGAAGGAGCTTTGGGCTGGAAAGGAACCTGTCATTATGGTGGGTACAGCCACCTGCGGCAGGGCAGCCGGAGCTTTGGAAGTGCTCCAGGCGATAAGAGAGGAGCTGGACAAGGCACATCAAAATGCCTCGGTGATCGAAGTGGGCTGCATGGGGCACTGCTATGCGGAGCCTCTGGTCATTATCGCCAAGCCCGGCCATCCTCCCATAGCTTATGGATATGTTACTCCCGAAATAGCCCGCCGACTGGTTCGGGACTATGTCCTCGGCGAGGACCTGTCTCTGGAGTTCGCTCTGGGTGCTCTGGAGAAGAATGACCTCATCCCCTCCATCTATGACCTTCCCCGCTCCACCTATGAAAGGCGTGTCCTCCTGGAAAACTGTGGCCGCATCAACCCCGAGGATATAGATCACTATATCGCTAAGGGTGGCTATGAAGCCTTGGCCAGAGCACTCCGAATGCAGCCTCAGGAGATTATACAGGAGATCAGGAGTTCCGGCCTCAGGGGCAGGGGCGGTGCCGGCTTTCCCACCGGCGAAAAGTGGGACATTTGCCACAATGCCCCGGGCAAGCCTAAGTATGTGATATGCAACGCCGATGAGGGTGACCCCGGTGCTTTTATGGACAGGGCCATCCTGGAGAGCGACCCCCACTCGGTGCTGGAGGGCCTGATCATCGCTGGCTATGCTATAGGCGCACGCCACGGCTACATCTATGTTCGCGCCGAGTATCCACTGGCGGTGCAGCGTATAAAGATTGCCCTTCGCCAGGCTCGCAGTCTCAAACTCTTGGGCAGGAACATCCTGGGAAGCGATTTCAGCTTTGATATCAAGGTCTTTGAGGGTTCAGGGGCATTTGTCTGCGGAGAGGCAACAGCCCTCGTTGCCTCAATCGAAGGCAAGCCTGGTCTACCCCATCACCGCCCTCCCCACCTGGCCACCAGAGGTCTATTTGGTAAACCAACCGTTCTCAATAACGTTAAGACACTGGCCTATGTACCCCATATAGTCAGGAATGGCGCTGGCTGGTTTTCAGGCATCGGCATCAAGGGCAGCAAAGGCACTGCCGTCTTTGCCCTGGCAGGCAAGGTGGTCAATACCGGCCTGACAGAGGTGCCCATGGGGACCAGCTTGAGGCAGATCATCTTTGATATCGGCGGCGGCATACCCAAAGGCAAGCGATTCAAGGCAGTGCAGATTGGGGGGCCATCCGGTGGCTGCCTGCCGGAGTCGGCTCTGGACCTGCCCATAGATTTCGATTCGCTGGAGGGTGCGGGGGCCATGATGGGGTCCGGGGGGATGGTGGTGCTTGACGAAGATGATTGCATGGTGGAAGTGGCCCGCTATTTCCTGGAGTTCACCCAGAGGGAATCCTGCGGTAAGTGCACCATGTGCCGCCTGGGGACAAAGCAGATGCTGGAAATCTTAGAGGATTTCGCCAGGGGCCGGGGGGAACTCAAAGACATTGATGTGCTTGCTGAGCTTGCGGAGGATATCAAGGCTGGTTCTCTTTGCGGCTTAGGACAGACGGCCCCTAACCCGGTGCTGAGCACCTTACGCTATTTTCGTGATGAATATGAAGCCCATATCAAGGAAAAGCGATGCCCGGCGCTGATGTGCCATGACCTCATCGCCTATTACATTGTGCCCGAAAGATGTGAGCGCTCCTGCGATGCCTGCGTCGGCACCTGCACTGTAGAGGCCATCTTCTCAAATAAGAAGCGAATCAAGGTTATTGACCAGGAAAAGTGTGTCAAGTGCGGCACCTGCCTCAATGCTTGCCCGCCGCAGTACCACGCCGTTACCAAACTGTCGCCTCCTGATAAGGTGCCCAAACAGTAAAAGTATGAAAAAAGTAACGCTAACAATCGATGGCAGGGAAATAAGAGCCCGCGAAGGGGAGAAGGTGCTCTGGGTGGCTCTCGATAATGGTATTTACATACCCAACCTGTGTGCCCTCCGAGAGGCTCGTGAACCTGCTGCTGGCTGCCGCCTCTGCTTTGTAGAAATCCAGGGACGAGGTCATCCAGTCACCGCCTGCACTGAGCCGGTGAAAGAGGGCATGATAGTGAACACGCAAGCCCCGACTGCACGAAGACTGACCCGAACCGCTTTTGAGCTGCTTCTGGCTAGTCACCCGGTGGACTGTGCTCATTGCACAGCGAACAAAAAGTGTGAGCTGCAGAAGATAGCGGCTCACCTCGGCATAAAGCTGAAGACAAAACGGTTCAAGAGGTTGGAACGGCAGCTTCCGGTAGATTCGAGCAGTCCCGTTTTCGTCTATGACCCCAACAAATGCGTTCTCTGCGGAAGATGCGTGTGGGTATGCCGGGAACGCCTGGGCATAGGAGCCATCGGCTTTGCCAGGCGCGGCTTCCAGCGGATGGTTACCACCTTTGGTAGCAAGCCCATTGCCGAGTCGAAGTGCCAGGGTTGTGGCGCATGTGTGGCTCTTTGCCCTGTCGGCGCTCTGGCCTTTAAAGAGGGCAAAGGTCTGTCTGAGTCACCCTCACCCTAACCCTCTCCCACAGGAGAGGGAGTGAAGGTAAGGAAATTGAGAGATCGAAGGCACGGTAGTGGGTCAACTTGAAAGGAGTCATCTGAACGAGTACACCTCATTGAACAAAAAGATATATTAGATTATAATTGCTTTTGGACAAAGCAGTTATCAGGTAGGTCATTAGATTAGTTGCAAAGAGAAATTAGGAGGGGATATTGCCACAAATCCAAGTTCAGGGTGTGAGTATCGTATTAATAGGGAATCTCAATCCTGCCATATTCCATCCTTCATGGTTTGCAGCTCACAATTTGTTACGTTCTGAAGAGGCGGATGCGGCAAATATCAATATAATACATCCAGATGTGGCAAGTTTCAAAACTGAATGGTTAGAGGTAAACATTGTCAAGGAAAGATTCCAGATAGCTACAGTTCAGGAATCGTATTATGAGGCTCTCCGGGATATCGCAGTAGGGATACTTGGACTTTTGAGTCATACCCCCATAAGAGTCATGGGAATAAACAGAGACTTCCACTTTGACTTAGTATCAGAGGACATTTGGAATGGACTAGGACATCGTTTGGTCCCTAAGCAGGACTGGAAGTCGCTACTTAAGAGCCCGGGTATGCAAAACCTTGTAGTCCAAGGGGAAAGGACTGATGACCTTAAAGGATACTTGCGAGTTTCGGTACAGCCTTCCTCTCGAGTTAAATTTGGGGTTTTCATCGAGGTTAATGATCACTACATACTGAAGACGGATGAAAAAGAAGTTGATGGAGCAGACAAGGCGAGAGTGATACTATCGGAAAGATGGAACGATTCGATGAAAAGAAGCTCTGAGATAGCTCAAACAATAGCAAAGTTGGGAGAAACGGCATGAGCATAGAAGGGCCATCTCCAACAGTATCGGGAAATATGACTAGTGACCCTGACATCACTTCGAATAATGCGGCACGTATAGTTCGGAGATTTCCAACGGAAGAGATCTTAACGGGGATAGATATTGCCGGATTCGACGTGACTGAAATGAGGAAACTAAAAGGGGATACGGAAGGACCTCCATTGCAGTTTGGGGAACGGGTATTATCTCAGCCAAAGATGCCACCGTTCAAGGAGTACTCCAAGGCTATTCAAAAATGGGAAGGAAAGGTAATTAGCTTATCCGGTGATACATTTAGGGCGACTCTGTCGCCTCTTGTTGGAGATAAGATTGATCAAGAAGCCGAGATTTATATTGAAGACGTTACACCAGATGAAAGACCGTTTATCGAACCTGGTGCAGTGTTCTATTGGAGCATTGGGTATATAGAGCGACCGTCTGGAAGAAGGCGCGAATCAGTTCTTCGTTTTCGGAGACTTCCGATGTGGACTGGCAACGAAGTGAAGAAAAAAGCGAGAAGAGACCTCATGCACTATTTTGATGAGTAACTAGTATGAGGTCAGACGTTACCAAAGAAGATGAACTAGAAATATCAATATTTGGTCCTGGTTATGGTGAAGCAATAGCTATACATGTTGGATCTGGCAAGTGGATATTGGTGGATTCATGTCTTGAGCCGAAATCAGGGAAGCCTGCTCAGCTTCAATACCTGGCAAGTCTCGGAATAGATGCTTCCTCAGCAGTGAAGCCTATTGTTGCTACGCATTGGCATGATGACCATGTGCAAGGAATGGGTTCGCTGGTCAAAGAATGTAAGTCTGCCGTGGTCGCTGTTTCCGCCGCGCTTAGGTCAGAGCATTTTTCTGCATTGCTTGACCTTTACGGAGAAGGCGTTTTCCCTGGGAGTTCAGGTGTGACGGAATTTGTTAACGTGTTCAGGATTCTTGATGAAAGGAAACCACCCAGTACAAAGATAAATGTGCCAAAACTGGCGTCCCCAGACAAACTTCTTTATAAGGATACCATCCGGCTAAATGGAAAAGACCACGAAATTGAGATACATTCGCTTTCTCCTTCAGATTCAGCAATAATAAGCGCCGAGTTGGATTTTTCTCAGAGAATTCCCGAGGCCGGAACACGAAAAAAACGGATTATTTGCCCAAACACTAATAATACCTCGGTTGTGTTATGGGTTAGGATTGGGAATCATAGGATCCTTTTGGGTTCTGACCTGCAGAAGACTAGTGACCCGAAGACAGGTTGGACTGTAATCGTAAATGAATCTCAGGCAATTAAAGAAAAGGCATCAGTCTATAAAGTAGCGCATCATGGAGCTAAGAACAGCCATGACCCTGACACATGGTCAAAGCTATTGTCTGACAAACCGTTCGCCTTGTTAAGTCCTTATATGGTTGCTGACAATTATCTCCCCAGAGATGAAGATCTAGAAAGATTAGCCGCTTTGACGCCCAACGGATACATAACAGCCCCACCAAGTAGAAAAAAGTTTAGATCATCAGACAGAGTGGTTAGAGATTGGGTCGAGGCTATCACTAAAAGCATTCAAAGTGTCAATACAGGTTGGGGTCAAATTAGGTTGCGGCGAAACATAGAAAATAGCGCAAATTACCAGGTAGAACTGTTCGGGGATGCCTATAATATAGGAACTAATTAAATGCAGGTGTTTTGGCATGGCAGAAGCTGAAATACAGTTATTTGCCTCTATCCGCCTCGCAATGGCATGTCAACTGTTTTATCTAGCTCCCCAGACTCCAAATTAACCCACTACCGAGGGCACACCCTTCTTGCTCACCAATCGGTTTTGAGCTAAAATAAACCAGTTTTGTGTTGTGAAGGTTGTGATGGTAAATTCGCCAGTGCTGGTGCTCAACCAGAACTACGAGCCGCTCAACATCTGTCAGGCCCGGCGGGCATTTCGTCTTGTTTATCAAGGCAAAGCCGAGCTCCTGGAAAATGGCTCCGGCGAGCTTCACTCGGCCTCAACAGCCTTCCCGCTGCCCTCAGTTATCCGCCTGAGCCAGCACGTCAGACGACCACAGCCACAGCGGCGGCTCACCCGGGTGGAGGTGTTCAATCGCGACCACTATATGTGTCAGTACTGCGGGAAGGAGAGCAAAAATCTCACTTTAGACCATGTAATGCCCAGATACCGCGATGGAAAGCACACCTGGACTAATGTGGTCAGCGCCTGTATTCCCTGCAACCGCCACAAAGCGGGTAGGACCCCGGCCGAAGCCGGGATGACACTCATCCGACAGCCTGTGCCACCACGCCACAACGGCTTCTACGTACCCTACCACTACCTGCGGTCACAATCACAGTGGCTAAAGTTCCTGCCCCTTGGGGCCAGGGCCGCCTGAGTCCTTTTGGCCAGCAGGGGCAGATCTCTTCTGAGAGCTACCCCTTGACTTCCCGGAGCGAGCCGTCGTCTTCGCTGCCGCCTTCTGCACAGCTTGTCCCTCAACGTTAAGCTGGTCCACGGGCAATTCCACCACAGCCTCACTCTCCAATTGCACCATGGCCGTCTGCTTTATCACGCTGACCCAGAGCACCGTGGCCGGGCCCATAGAAGTATTGACATGCTTGCCAGCTTTGGGCAACTTCTCCTTCGTGGAGTGATAAAAATCGTATTCATAAGCCAGGCAACAGAGAAGCCGCCCGCAGAGGCCTGAAATTTTCGGCGGGTTCAGAGGTAAGCCCTGCTCCTTGGCCATCTTGATAGATACCGGTGCGAACTCCGTCATAAAGCTAACGCAGCAGAGGGGCCGCCCGCAGTGACCATAGCGGCCGCAGAGCTTGGCCTCGTCCCTGGTCCCCACTTGACGCAATTCCACTCGAGTCTGGAGGGTGCTAGCAAGCTGCCGCACCAACCCACGGAAGTCCACCCGCCCCTGAGCACAGAAATAGACCGTGAGACGGCTGGCATCCAGATTGTACTCAGCGGCGAGCAGCTTCATGGGCAACCCCAACTGACCTACGGCCTCCCGGCAACGAACCAGGGCCTCCCTCTCTCGCTCCTCTAGCTGGGCGGCCTGGCTGATGTCCTCAGCAGTGGCCAGGCGCAACACGGGCTTGAGTGGCTCGGTGGTTTCATTCATCTCCCGTGGGAGAACAGCCACAATGCCTAACTCAAGGCCGCTGGCACTATCCACCACCACTTGATCCCCCACCTTCAACTCTATCCCTGCCGGATCAAAATCGGTCAACTTGCCGGCCTTCTTAAACCGGACACCAATTACATAAGGCATTTCGGACTCCATTCAGACCCCGTTTAGCTGCGTGGCATACCCAAACCCCTGGTAGCAATGAGCGTCCTCATGATCTCAGAGCTGCCCCTGACTATAGTCCAGCGCACTGTCATGCGATGGTAAAGCTCCATCTGGCCATTCATAGGGGCGTGCTGGTCGCCCTCCCGAAGCTGGCAATGTAGTCCCAGAATTTCCATGCCGGTTTGTGAGAGACGCTGCTCCAGCTCACTGCCGAAGAGCTTGGCCATAGCCGCCTCATAGTTGGGCACAGTGCCTTTGTTGATTATACAGGCCAGGCGCACTGCAAACAGCTTAAGCACCTCAATCTCCACCGCTAACTTAGACAGCTTATGACGTATCTCAATGTCCTCGGTCAGGGGCTGTCCTTTGCGACGTGTATTGCGGCAATATTCCACCAAACTAAGGAACTTCCGTTCAATACCCCCTGACTCGTAAGTGCGCTCAAAGTCCAGAGCGGTAGCTATATGATACCAACCCTTATTCTTCTCACCGACCATATTCTTCTTGGGCACACGCACATTGTCGTAATATACCGCATTGGTGCGATAGCCGGCCATGGTGATTATGGGATCCAGGCTAATACCCGGGCTCTTGAAATCCACGATGAACAGTGAGATGCCACGGTGACGGGGAGCTTTGGGGTCAGTCCTGGCCCCCAGCCAGTGATAATCAGAATAGTGGCAGCCGGTGTTGAACAGTTTCTGGCCATTGATAAGATAATGGTCGTCCATCTCAACAGCGCGGATGTCCAGATTAGCCATATCAGAGCCAGCCTCAGGCTCAGTATAGCCTAGAGCGAACTCTATCTCACCACGAGCGATGCGGGGTAAATATTCTTTCTTTTGCTCTTCAGAGCCATACAGTAAAATAGTGGGCCCGGCCATAGTGGCGCCGATAAGGGTGCGCGTACCGCCGGCAGCGGACAGCTCCTCCCCTATGATATAGCGCTGCATATAATTTGCGCCCAGGCCACCATACTCTTTAGGCCATGAAGCAGTGAGCCAGTGTTTGGCTCCCAGCTTTTTAATAAATTCCCTGGTATAGGGACCCTCCCACCCCATCTCGTGCTCCACCTCGTATGGTACTTGAGGAGGCATTTCGTTTTTCAGGAAATCCCTGACCTCCTTCTGTAGAGCCAGCTCTTCAGGGCTAAACTGAAAATCCAAGGTTATCTCCTTTCTTGCGCCAGAGACAGCCGGGGCAGATTCAGCATGAGCACCTCCAGCACCAGCCGGGGGTTGGCGTTTTGCTCAAGCTGCCTCATAGCCTGCCCCAGGTTGGACAGAAAACCCGAGATTTGGGAGAGGCTAAGAGCTTGAACCCGACCCTCTAGCTCAGTCTCCAGGTCTATATTGACAATAGAGTCTTTTAGTCCCGCTTTACTCAGCAGCAGGTCTCGCCACCAGCTCAGCCATAGCCTCAACTCCTCATCCACCCAGGCCCTCCGTTTGGAGAACTGTTCAGCCAGCCGACCAGCGAAAGCAAAGCGCTCGACGCTGCCCGCTCCATCCAGGCCGATAAGTTCGGCTAGCCTGTGGGGACGCTCCTTGAGCAGATTGTCCCTGGCTTCGGTGGAAAGCGCCAGGCCCGGGCAACCGGCCGTCAGATGAGCCAGCCATTTGGCCAGTTCCGCCTCCATGCCCTCTCGCTCAATCAGAGCCTGCTCAAGTTGCTTGGCAGGCACCGGCCTGAGCTCGAGCCTATGGCATCGTGAGACAACAGTAGGCAACAACCTCTCTTCAGCGCTGGCCAGCAAAACAATGACTACCTGAGGCGGAGGCTCTTCCAGCGTTTTGAGCAGGCGGTTGGACGCCTCCGGGGAGAGGCGCTCTGCCTCAGTTATAATGAACACCTTATAGCTGCCTTCGTAGGGAGGCAGGCTGGCGTGCTGCTGTAAATCCTTAATCTGCTCAATGCTGATCTCTTGGGCGTCCTTGCCATCCTTGGGGTCCTTGAGCAGCTTTATAATCTGGACATCGGCATGTTTGCCGGCGGCGATGCGCCGGCAGGAAGTACACTGCCCACAGGGAGAGACAGGACTACGGCAGTTGAGCGCCTGGGCCAGGCAAAGAGCCAGGCTGGTCTTGCCCACATGAGGCGGCCCCAGAAAAAGATAGGCATGGCTCACCCGTCCCTGCTTCAGGCTCTGCTCAAGCCAGGCCACTGCCCTCTCCTGTCCTATCAATGGCCACATCCATACACCTCGGGCATGACAAAATTCGCTACTAATTATACCAGCAATATCGGCGAGTGCCCAGTGAGCTAATTGACTCAGTAATCTCAGTTACCAAGAATGCCCTAAGACTGTCGACAAACCGGGCAGAACATGTTATTCTGTTAATTGCTCTGGGGAACAGCACGTCTGAGACCTTACCTTAGCCTCTGAAAAAAGGGCGAAGTGAAATTCCCTGTGCCCAAGAGAAATAGAAACCAGGAAGGCAATGTATGATTGACCATGCCGATCTTAAGCGGGGGATGTTCGTCGAATACGAAGGGCAACTCTGTCAGGTGACGGAATACCAACCCTTCCGCCATGCCCAGCGGGCAGCTATGGTTCGGGTCAAGTTGCGCAATGTCAAAACCGGGCGTACTATAGAGAAAACTCTCCAACCAGGTGACAAGCTCTATAGAGTGAACCTGGAAATCAAATTCGTGCAATACTTGTACCGGGATGGTGACCTCTGCCATTTCATGGATACTCAGACCTTTGACCAGTTCCCCCTGGAGAGCGCTGTGCTGGGAGATGCCGTCAACTACCTCAAAGAAGGAATGGAGTTGCAACTCCCGACCTATAAAGGTGCCCCTCTCACTGTGGAGTTGCCCATCACTGTGGATCTCAAGGTAGTGGAGACGGGATCGGCTTATAAAGGGGACACCGCACAGTCGGGGACCAAGCTCGCCAAGCTCGAGACCGGACTAGAGGTCAAAGTTCCCCTGTTCGTCAGTGTGGGGGATGTTGTGCGTCTGGACACACGCAGCGGCAACTATCTTGAACGGGTGGGCTAACCAGAGAGGCCCCAGTATTATAGCTCCTTCAACCCCCTTGTCCCCCCACTCTTGGGGGGATTTGGTGAATTGGGGGCACCCCCAAACCCCTAGCAGGATGTATCCTGCACCTCCCCGGAAGGATACCCTGAGCTATCTGCTGGCTCTGTTGCGGCGGGGCGAGGGGACCCCAGGGGCGGGCCGACGCTCAGCGATGCCGTCTATAAGATAATCTGGAGCGGTGATGCCGATAACGATGCTGAGGCTCGGGTCAGCCATGCGACGGCTCAGGCGGGCCTCAATGTCTTCCAGCCGGAGGTTGCTGGTTATGACTGTGGCCAGACGGGCGTTGTAGCGGTGGTTGAGTATCTGATAGAGCTTTCCCTGCGCCCAGGGGGTGGAAGTATGGCTGCCCAGGTCATCCAATATCAACAGAGGGGCAGAGCGCACCTTCTCAAAGACCTCATCATAGGTCAGCCGGCTCTCCGGGCTGTAGGTAGAGCGGAAGCGGTCCAGCAGGTCAGGCACCACAGCAAAATAGGTTGGCTGGCCCTTAGCCTGGCGGTAGTTAGCGATGGCCACCGCCAGGTGGGTCTTGCCACACCCATTGGGGCCCAGCAGCACCAGCCAGCCATCGGGAGCAGCAGCGAACTCACAGGCGTTACGGTGGGCCTCCTGAAGGCTATGGCGCTGTTCCGGGGTGAGACCCAGGCCCTTGGCGTTGAACTTTTCGAAGGTCATGCGCTTTAATAGCTCCGGTTCCAGGCCTATCTGATCCAACAGAGGCGTCCTGGCCTCCTCCAGCACGAAGACCCGTGACAGCTCAGGGTCAGACAGCCGACTGCGTAGCCGCTCATCTAGATCCTCCAACCCTACAGCGCAGGTAAATACGGTGGGCAGCCGGCTATTGAAGCGATGGCTGATAAGCTGGTCGAGCTTCTCCCTGGCCCATGGGGTCGAGGATTGCACGCCCAGGTCGTCCAGCACCACCAGGGGAGCCTGACGCACCTGCTCAAAAAGCTCGTCATAGGAGACAGTGCTCTGGGGATCATAGCAGGAGCGCAGGTGGTCAAGCAGGTCAGGCACCACTACAAACAGGACAGTTTTGTCCTGTTCCAGACAGCGGTTAGCTATAGCCGCCGCAAGGTGTGTCTTGCCACAGCCGCTGGGGCCCAGCAGCACCAACCAGCCCTCAGGTGACTGAGCAAAGGCACGGGCGGCCTCCACGGCGCTGCGGAAGCGTCCCTGATTGCGGGCATCAGGGCTTCGCCCCTGGGGCACCAGGTTGTCGAAGGTGAGACGGGTGAGCGGGCCCAGGTTGCTGTAGCGCTCCAGCAGTTGGCGGCGGTCTTTCTTAAGCGTCTGACGGGTGCACTGACAGGGCACCGCCTTGCCAAAATCAGGGTCATCCCGAGGCCGCTCCTTATAGACAAAGCCAGCCCCGTTGCAATAGGGACAAGTGGCTTCAGCGGCGGACGAGGTGTCCATAGCGCCCTTTGAAATATTCTTCAGGGTCGATCTCCCCTTTGTAATGTCTTTGAGACTTTCCCTCATCCTTTCCTTCTTCTGCCCAGCGCTTCAAGATGGCCTCAACATAGCTCCAGCGCCTCTTGTTCTGGCGCACTGCCTCCTGGAAAGCCTCCTCCAGCCAGGAAGCAGGATAAGTCTTCTCCGCATCCTTCAACTCCTCCGCCAGCTTGGGAGTAATAACACCTATGTTCTGCTCGTAAAGCTGAAAGATATTGGGAGATACGCCATAGGCAGGTGACACTGCCTGTCTGGGCACTCCGGTATGGGCAGGGCCCAGCGGCAACTCACCGCTCTCTATGAGGGCAACTGCCCTGCGATCTTGTTCAGTATTGATAAAATAAAGCTCCTCTCGTTTGCCATCGCGCTCCAGGTCGAGGCGAAGCAAGGTGCCCCGGCTCACCGCCCGAGCCAGACCATCCCGCAGCGCCTGCTCAGGCGATCCGCCAGAGGCAGACACTGAAACCAGTCCTGTCAGCAGCGTTCGGTCGGCCAGAAGCTCGTCCAGGGTAGCAAAGCGAGGATAACCCTTTCGGCGATAAAGCAGCCAGAAGAGGTGCAAACTTACCTTCAGCTCAGCCAGGTCGTCTATCTCGGGCACAAGCTGGCTGAAAAAGATGGCTGGCAACGAGATATAGCTGGATTTGGCGGGGAAACCGGCAAACTGCTTCATATCTCCTCCGCCTGTGGCTGGTAGTCCTCAAACTTGGCCAGTCTGGAAATGAAACGCAGGTCAACCTCCCCGGTGGGCCCGTTGCGGTGCTTGGCGATGATGATGTTGGCCTGGCCCCTAGGATAAGGCTCATCGAGATGCTGTTTCTTCCACTCTTCCTCTGTATAATCCATTTCATCACGGTGAATAAAAAGCACCACATCAGCGTCCTGCTCAATGCTGCCGCTTCCCCTGAGGTCAGAGAGTTGAGGACGGCGGGAGGCTCGATACTCCGGCTGCCGGCTGAGCTGAGAAGCTGCCAGCACCGGCACATTGAGTTCTCTAGCCAGTCCCTTCAACGCCCTGGTGATCGCGCTAAGTTCCTCAACACGGTTGTCATTGCGCCGGCCATCACCCTGGATAAGCCCGATGTAGTCCACAATGACCAAATCAAGCCCCTGATCATAGTGGAGACGACGCGCCTTGCTGCGCATCTCTGCCATCCCTATCTGTGGCGTATCGTCAATGTAGATAGACGCCTCAGAGAGAACCCCAGTGGCCTCCATTAGGCTCCGCTCGTCATCGTCAGACAACTCCCGCAAGCGCAGCCGGCGGCTGTCCAACTTTGACTCACTGGCCAACATGCGCTGCACCAGGGCATCGCGGCCCATCTCCAGGCTGAAAACAGCCACATGAGCACCCTGCTGCACAGCGGCGTTACGGGCGACATTTAAAACCATACTGGTCTTCCCCAGGCTAGGCCGGGCACCCAGAATCACCAGGTCAGAGCGTTGTAACCCACCTATCAATTCATCCAGCTTTATGAAGCCAGTAAGCACCTGGGGCAGACGTGCTGCCCCGACCTGAGGCGCTGGGCCTGTCTCTTCAAAATAGCGGTCAAGCAACTGGCGAATGTGAACCAGCTCAGCCGACGGCTGACCGCTGCGCAGCCGGTACAGGATGTCCTCAGCCTTATCCAGAGAGGCCTCCAGGTCCGGCCCGGCCTCATAGCCTACGGCAGCGATTTGACCGGCGGCGCTGATGAGCCGCCGCATCACCGCCAGGCGGTGCACAATGGCTCCGTAATACTCGATATGGACAGAGGTAGGCACCACCGTCAACAAGTGGCTGAGATAGGCAGCACCCCCCACCGGCTCCAGCCTCTCCTGACGGGCCAGTTCCTGGGCCACCGTGACCTGATTTATGGCCTCGCCACGCTGGTAGAGGGCCAGGCAGGCCTCATAGCAAAAGCGGTTCTTCTCCCGGGAGAAGTCCTCTGGCCGGAGCAAGGCCGCCACCTTATAGGCCGAATCGCTGTCAATAAGCAAGGAGCCGATTACGGCCTCCTCAGCATCAATGTCATGGGGGGGCAGCCGCTCCTGATACACCGCTACACCTGCTCTTGCTCCACCGATACTTTAATTCTGGCGGCAACAGTCTTGGTCAGCCGCACAATCACTTCATAAGTGCCCACCTGCTTGATAGGCTCTTCCAGCTCGATCTTTCTGCGGTCGACGTCTACATTGGCAACCTGCAGGAGACCCTGGGCAATGTCAGCGCTGGTGACTGAGCCGAAAAGCTTACCCTCAGCACCGGCCTTGACTTTGATGGTGATGCCCGTTCCCTCAAGCTGCTTGGCCAGCTCGGTCATCTCAGCATCCAGCCGGGTCAGGCGGGCGACCTCGACCTTGCGCTGAACCTCGGCCTGACGCATAGCGCCTGGAGTGGCCAGCAAAGCCAGCTTCTTGGGCAAGAGATAGTTACGGCCATAGCCATCAGCCACCTCTTTGATCTCACCAATTTGAGCCAACCCCTGCACATCTTGAATAAATACTACCTTCATGAGCGAACCTTTCTATCCAAAATTATGGTCTATTAGAACATATAACGTAGAATTATACAGCGGACGGCTTTAGAAGTGCCACCTTGTCTGTCAGCGTCCACCGCCCTTCACCGTCCATTATACCTGTTGGTGGCGCTCCATGCCAAGGAGGGTTGAAGAGGTTAATCGAGAGAAGAGTGGCTTTTGTCGCATCATGAAACAAATGGTTTCACAGGAGGCTCAAATTATAGTTAAACTGTTGATAAAAACTGAACTTGGATAGGAATTACGAAAAGTTGTTTCGAAAATGCTCTGTGTTAGATAGAACCCAGAGTCCTTATAAGCTCACGGAAACTGGCGAACCACTCCTTTTTTAATTCCTCAGACCAACCTACATCAAGCGGCGGAAACCTTGAAATAAGCATCTCGCGCCAAGAGGATTCCTGACCAGTTGAATCCGGTGTATTTGGAACAGGTCGTTGTGCCTGCTTGCCTCGGGGTGCCCGCTGTCCTTTCAGACGTATGCCAAACACATGGGGCGACAACTTCATGTCAGCCTCACGAGCCAGGTTTATGAAGAAGGACGAGGACTTGCGGACAACACTTCCCTTGGCTCCGCGCTTCCGGAAGTAATCATCTAACTGATTCTGTGTGGCCTTCTTCTCGATATCTACTTCATTAAATAGTTGTGAGTAGGCCTCAAGAATAATATTTCGTAGATGCTGCTTGTATTCATCTCCGCTTGACTCTACAAGTTGCACCAACACCGCCGTTGGCCGATCTTCAGAATCCACAAGCCGTAGGAACCGAAGTGCGTTGATTATTGTTAGCTTCTTCTGACCTGTAAGTCCTAGGCTGGCCATGTAGCTGCTATCTATACGCCCGGGTGGAATGGCGACTCGGAGGCCCCTCATTAGTTGCCTCCAAGATGAAAATGACGTGTAGGGCGGTAATGATGGCATTGAGTCCCTAGGCAAGTATACCCCCTATGCGGTATATGGTTGTCGCATACATAGTGCCATATAAAATGCGTGCCGTCAAGGCACTCCAAGGCACGTTTTTTTCAATAAGTAACTTCACAAGGTAAAATTTAAGAAAATGCCATAATGCCATGGTGAACAGAAATGAAGAAAGGCACTAAAGTCACGATAAGAGCATTTGGGGATTGTCCTGTGGCACGCTGTATTTGGGAGGAAGATGGTAATAGTGCCCTTGTGTGTCTGGAGGAGGAATTCCAGGAATGGAGTGTGGGGGGCAGACAACCGCTGACGGTAAGCCTGCCCAAGACTCATATCTACAAATATGAAAATTCGTTATTTGATAACCTAGCATCGTTGTATCGCAGGGTTAGAGAGCCAGATAAGGTATCGCCAGTAACTGTGTTGAGGAGTCAGCTCGAAGGACTATGGCTAAAAGCAACTCCTGTGTTTCCAGACATTGCAAAAGAGCACGCGCAGGTTAAAATACCAAAGATGATGGTGGAACAATGCTAACAAACACCTTTATGCATATTCCTGGCGTCGGCCCTAATACCGAAAGAAAGATATGGAATAGTGGTTGTCTATTTTGGGAGCAAGCTCTCAATGGAGCATCACCACCTATATCAAGCAATGTATTCAAGAAAATTCGTCATTACCTGAATCTATCAAACAAAGCCCTTGGCAAAAACGATGCGGCATTTTTCTCAAGAACTCTGCCACCAAGCCAATGGTGGCGATTATATCCTAGCTTTAAGCACGTAACCGCTTTTTTAGATATAGAAACCACCGGTCTTTCCCGATATTATGACGACATTACTATGGTAGGATTGTTTGATGGAGTAACCTACAGGGCGTATGTTCAAGGTCAGAACCTTGTTGATCTCAAGGATCAACTTGCAAAATACCAAATCGTCGTTACTTATAATGGTACTTTGTTTGACCTGCCTTTCTTGACCTCTGCTTTTGATGGTCAGCTTGATATTCCACCTATTCATATTGACCTGCGCTTTCTTCTCCGGAGACTGGGATTCTCCGGTGGACTCAAGGCAGTCGAGAAAACACTAGGATTAGTAAGGGACAATGAGATCCAACATGTTGACGGTTTTGAGGCTACCGTACTTTGGAGTAGATATATTCACGGTGATACAGATGCATTGAAACAGCTTGTGGAATACAACATGGCTGATGTTGTCAACCTCAAAACGCTGATGGAATTCGCTTGTCAAGAGATGAAGAAACGATTGATGTCAGAATTGAGTCCAGTGGCTCGTAAACCTGAACAGACAGAACTTCCTCGAGTAGCACTTTCGACAAATGGTTCACACGGTAGCCTGATGCTATCTCTAAATGACGATCTCGCAATTCCAATTGATCCATCGAGAAATAAAAGTAAGACTATCAAGATAGCCGACCTCTTCCCCAAATTGTCAACCCTAACGGGGCATCCAAAGGTAGTCGGAATAGACCTGAGTGCGTCCGGAAAACGAAATACTGGATGGGCCTTACTTCAAGGTAAGCATGTTGAAACACAAGTCGTGAGCTCTGATGAGGACATTATCAGAGCTACTGTCAATTGTGCTCCCCATTTAATATCCATAGATTCCCCTTTGTCTTTGCCTCATGGACGGGACTGCACGAGCGACCAATGCAAATGCAGAGCACTTGGAATTACCCGTGCATGTGAGAGAATACTCTGGAAGAGAGGCATTCGGGTATTTCCCTGTTTGTTGCCAAGTATGCAGGAGTTGACTCATAGAGGAATGGAGTTATCTCAGAAGTTTCGTTCTCTTGGTTACAGCGTAATAGAAAGCTACCCCGGTGCTGCACAGGACATTTTAAGAATGTTGAGAAAGAAAGCTAGTACCGAGGAGTTGGCCCGTGGCCTGTCTGACTTTGGGTTAAGGGGAGACTTCACATCACGTAAGGTGACCCACGACGAGCTTGACGCTATCACTTCCGCCATTGTAGGATACTTATACCTGGCTGGCGAATGTGAGGCTATAGGATGTGCTGGTGAGGAATATCTGATCATCCCCAAAACAGTAAAGAATCTTACGCCCCTCGGGAGGTAGATATTATGGCAGTAACGGTGGTTGTCGGCGGGCAATTTGGTGGTGAGGGCAAAGGTAAGATCGTATCATACCTTTCAGTAAGGGATAACGCTGACTACGTAGTCCGATGTGGCGGGCCAAACTCTGGCCATACAGTAGACCTGGGTGGAAAAAGGTATCAGCTAAGACTGCTGCCTGCTGGATTTGTCAACAGCCGGTGCAGGCTGTTGCTCGCTGCCGGGGCTCTGGTGAATGTTAATATTCTGCTCAAGGAAATGGAACTTTGTGGAGTGGACTCCTCACGGTTAGGCATAGACTACAATACGGGCATTGTTTCCGATGATTATGCCAGCAATGAACAAGAATTGAAGCTATGGGAGAAGATAGGATCGACTCAAACCGGTACCGGGGTAGCCGTAGTAAAAAGAGCCATCAGAGACGGCTCTTTCCGGCAGGCCAAAGATGTACCCGAACTGAGACAATTTTTAACCAGTGTTTCCACTGAAGTAAATGAAGCTGTGGATAGAGGGCTGACAGTAATCGTAGAGGGAACACAGGGATTTGGTTTATCTTTGTACCATGCTGACTGTTATCCGTATGCTACCAGTCGTGATACCACGGCAAGCGCTTTCCTGAGTGAGGTGGGGCTCAGTCCGTTGGTTATACAATCGGTGGTAATGGCAATCAGAACCTACCCGATAAGGGTAGGTGGTAACTCCGGGCCCTTGAAGGGTGAAATAACGTGGGAGGAGTTGCGCCGACGCAGCGGTTACCCCTATGACATAATGGAGCTAACTACAGTAACACAACGGGAAAGAAGAGTGGCATTGTTTGACCTGGATGTGGTGAAGAGGGCTGCCATGGTGAATAGACCAACTGAGATTGCGCTGCATGGAGCCGATTATATTGAGTTTGCCAATAAGGGTGTCCAGCAATTTGAGTCATTATCCAAGAAAACGAAGGATTTCGTGTCATGGTTCGAACGGGAACTGTCAACGCCAGTGACGTTGATTGGCACTGGTCCTACCAATGAGGAAATCGTGGATAGACAAAGATTAACTATCGGATATAGGGCAGATGCCGAGCGCAGTGAGGAGGCTCAACATGTCTGATGATAGACTGCGTGAAGATCCACGACCAGAAGAATGGTCGAAATGGCAAGGCGCTGTACTACTTCGGGACCAGATTAAATATTATTGCAAAGATGTGAATCCGCCGTTGATTTATCCATTCGACGAAACCTGTCTCAAGCCTGCATCTTATCATCTTCGCCTTGGAGGAGAGTACCGTGTTGGTGCTAAATTTAAGTGTTTATCTGATGAAGAATCAAGGCTTGAGATACGGCCTCACGGATTGGCGACTGTAACAACGCTGGAAAAAGTTAACGTTCCAGGTTTCCTTATTGGCCGCTGGAACTTAAAGGTAAAAAAGGTGTATGAAGGATTAGTCTGGGTTGGAGGTGCACAGGTCGACCCTGGGTACTCAGGGTATTTGTTTTGTCCCCTCTATAATCTCTCTTCAAAGACAGTCGTACTCCGATATCGCGAACCGCTGTTTACTATCGACTTTGTACGTACTACGCGCTATGATGAGGCCAAGGGATGTACACTATGGCAAGCGCCAAGGTCGACTTTAACTTTAAAAACTCTGGACACGGATGTTGTTATGAGCGCACCAGAGAAGCAATTTGGGGATATGGATCGTACGGTAAATAAGATGCGAGAGGAGGTTACAGGATTCGGCACCCGAATAGATACGTTCCAGTCAATCATATTCACAATTCTAGGTATCATAGTTGCAGCTGTGGCATTTGTGGGTCTAGCAGGGCTTCTGCCCTGGGAAGAGGAGCTAAACGGGTGGCAAATCGCAATTTGCGTGGTGACGTTATTTTCAATTGCAATGCTAGCATTCGTTTTGGCATTTGCAACTATTAAGACCGTCCTCTGTAAAAGAACAAAATCAGAATCAAATTCGTCAAAGGATAGCGATAAGTAGAGGCTATGTATTAGCCCATCTTTCTATTGGGTGAGAAAGCTCATATCATAACAGAGTGATAGTGTTCACCCTTCTCTTCCATCCACAACTGTGAGGTATAGCGCTATACGTTATCCCGCTATCTCGCTCTCAACCTCCACCGCATCCAGCAGCATGCGCAGGTCAAAATCGCCGGCGATCTTCACTAGGCCATTGATGACTAATCGTGGAAAAGGTGCCCCCTCCTCCATCTCATCCGTCTGGCAATCCGCCAGAGGTGGACTGCCGAACTGGGCCAGGTCTATGTAATCCAGTTGCACCTGCAACCCATACCGGCTCCGTAAACGCTCCTCCGCAAGCTTAAGGGTCTCGGGTTGCGACCAGTCCCAGCCACAACCCACCTCACAGTGAATACTTCCCGAATTGTTGACGATGACAACCCGCAACATGGCGTCTAGCCTTTGGTTAAACTCTCGTCCAATAACTTTTGAAGCTCAGCCTTGGGGCGGAAGCCCACTACCTGCTGCATCGGCTTGCCTCCTTTAAACAGGAGCAATGTAGGAATACCCCGAATGCTGTAGCGGGAAGCTGTCTGCTGGTTTTCATCCACGTTGACCTTGACGAAGCTCACCCGGCCACTATACTCCTTCGCCAACTCTTCTACTATCGGACCCACCATTTTGCAAGGGCCGCACCAGGGTGCCCAGAAATCTACCAGCACCGGCTCCTTCGCCTGGAGCACCACCTTATCAAAACTGGCTTCATTCACATCAACAGGTTTAGCCATGATTTCCCCCTGAATTTGAGTTAGAGGAGTTGTTGTTCTCCGTCACCGGCGACAGCGTTTGCTGGCGCAACACTTCCACAAATTGGCTTTCCACAGACCGTTTGGCCAACAAGATGGCATTTCGAATAGCCCTGCTATTACTGCGGCCATGAGATATAATTACGTTGCTGGTCACTCCCACCAACAGAGCACCACCGTACTCGCTGTAATCAACCCAACGAGATAAAGCGCGCAAGGCAGGCCGGGCTAGAAAACTGGCGAGACCGGGGATGGTGTTGTTGTCCAAGGCATCTTTTAAAGTGGCATAAATAGCCTCGCCCATGCCCTCTCCGGTCTTAAGGGCCACATTACCGGTAAAACCATCGGTGACCACCACATCAGCCAGCCCCTTAGGAATATCTTTACCCTCAACATTGCCTATAAAATTGATATTGGTAGCCCGCAATAGCTGGTGAGTTTCCTTCACCAGCCGATTGCCCTTGCTGTCCTCCTCACCGCTGCTTAACAGCCCCACACGAGGCCGCTCAACTCCCTGGATTTTTTCCATGAAAATACTGCCCATCTGGGCGAACTGCACCAGAAAGGGGGGACGACAATCAGCGTTAGCGCCAGCGTCTATCAGAAGCACCACCCCCTTAGTCGAGGGGAACAGACAAGCCAGAGCTGGTCGTGCTACGCCATCCAGCTTCCCTAAAATGAGCATAGCAGCACCTACCACTGCACCGGAAGCCCCCGCCGAAACAAAAGCCGAAGCCTCGCCGTTCTTCAGTAAAGTAATGCCTTTTACTATTGATGAGTCCGGCTTGTTTCTTATGGCCTCAACAGGTTGCTCTGAACACTCTACTACCTCGCTGGCATGCACCAGGCTGATACGGGAATCACAGCCGTGATATTTGGCCAACTCTGCTTCAATCAGGGGTTGCTTGCCCACCAGCACTATCTCAACATTATCCGAAAGGGCGGCCTCTACTGCCCCCTTCACCACCTCCACCGGGGCATAGTCACCCCCCATAGCATCAACCACAATCCTCATATAATGATTAGTACCTCCGATTCAGTTCACTGTTGCCCTTTCCCAGAGATCACACCGTCCACCCCAACGAGCCAGCACCTTGTCATTCTGGGAGATCTGAGCTATTTCGCACAAGTTAGGACAGGCCTTGCACTCAAAGGAAGAAGTACCATAGCTAACCTGGCTGACACCAAAACCCTTGAACTGGCTGGGGCGCAAGGAGCACTCCTCCATAACCAGCAGCGCCACCCCAATGGCTCCCATTAGCTCATGGTGAGGAGGCACGATGACCCTGGTGTCCAGACTCTCTTCCAGGGCACGCACGATGCCCTGGTTGAAAGCCACCCCACCCTGGAAGACTACCGGCGACAGAACCTCTTTGCCCAGGCCTACATTGTTAAGGTAATTGCGCACCAGCGCCTCACACAGGCCATAAAGTATATCTTCTATGCGATGGCCTAGTTGCTGTTTATGTATCATATCAGATTCTGCAAAGACAGTGCAACGGCCAGCCAAACGCACCGGGGTCTGACTTTCCAGAGCACGCTGGCCAAACTCCGAAATGCCGATGCCCAGCCGCAGCGCCTGGTGATCCAGAAAGCTGCCGGTGCCGGCAGCACATACTGTGTTCATGCCGAAATCCACCACCACCCCATGGCGGACGATGATGATCTTGCTGTCCTGCCCCCCGATCTCTATGATGGTCTGAACGTCCGGCACATACTGTAGAGCAGCCACAGCATGGCTGGTAATCTCGTTCTTGACCAGGTCAGCACCCAAGATGACCCCTGCCAGGTAGCGGGCGCTGCCAGTGGTGCCCACCCCACGGATGACCACACCCATGGGCAGGCGCTGCTCAATCTGTCGCAGCCCCTCCTGAACCATGGCGATGGGCTTGCCCTGAGTGCGCATATAGACACTGCTAAGCAACTCCCCCTCTGCTGAGACGAGGGCCAGCTTGGTAGTTACCGAACCCACATCAGCACCGAGATAGGCTTCCATGAACACTCCTGACGCCAGCTAAAGACCGGCTGCGGCGATGCTTGAGCAGATCGACAAAGGCCTCCAGGCGGGTAAGCATCCCAGGCTTAGCCGTCTGCTCATCAAATAAGAGTGTGAGCACCGGTATGTCCTCCTTGATAGAGGGCATGATGTTCTGGGCGATAATCTCAGGCATGCAGGTGAAGGGAGCCAGATGCACCAGCCCATCCAAATGGCCAGCGTGGTAAACTTTCTCTCCCACCGACTCCCAACCATCCCCACCCACGTCTCGTGCCAGGTAGGGCATCGCCGCTTTCTGCAAAGCCTTTTTCTCGTTGAATCCCAGCGGGTTAAGAAACAGACTGAATTAGAAACATTTTTCAACCCCCTTAATCCCCCAAGAGTGGGGGATTCTTTGAAAACGGGGGACACCCCCAGACCCCTGGCAAAGGGGCTTTGCCCCCCTGCACTCCCCAGTTGCCAAACAATCTCGACTAAGCCGATTGTAAAAACTCCTCCTTGACTTTGGCCAGTGACTCAGGCTGGCCCAGAAGCTCAGCGGCAGTCATTGCTAGAGCGGAAGCAGCATCGAGCAACCCTTTCTGGCCTGCCTCGGAGGCTGCCGCAGCAGCAAACTCCGGGCTGTGATTTGAGACCGCTACCGGAGCAATAGCTATTGATGGATGAATGGCCGGCACAAGCTGGCTCACGTTGCCCATGTCGGTGCTTCCCATGCTCCGCTCAGGGTCAAAAGGCTCCACCCGTCGCCCCAGGCTCTCCATATTCCTGGCAAAGACCTCCGCCAGGGCCTTGTTGGCGCGCATCGGAGCATAGCTCACCTCAGCCCAGCGATAGTCCAGACGGGTGCCAGTAGCCAGAGCTGCCCCCTGAAAACAACTCAGCACTTTGGCCTTGAGTTCTTCAAGATATCCCTCTTCCAGGGCACGCACCATAAAGTTGCCTGCGCTATGGGCAGGCACTATATTGGCCGCCTGGCCACCATCGGTAATGATACCATGTATGCGGGCGCGATCCTTGATATGCTGCCTGAGCGAGTTGATAGCGTTGAAAGCCAGAATCATAGCCTCCAGAGCATTGATGCCCTGCTCCGGCCTGGCAGCAGCATGAGCCGCCTTACCCCAGAACTCCACGTCCAGAATAGCACAGCCCAGCGACTGGATCACTGCGGTATCGCGAGTGCCCGGATGCACCAGCATAGCAGCGTCCACATCGCTGAAAGCGCCACGTTGTGCCAGCAGAACCTTGCCCCCCAACCCTTCCTCAGCCGGCGTGCCTATCACCTGAAGACAACCGCCCAGGCGATCCACCGCCACCCGCCCAGCCACCCCGGCCCCCACGGAGCTGGCCGCTATCAAGTTGTGCCCACAGCCATGCCCCAGGCCAGGCAACGCATCATACTCAGCCAGAAAAGCAATCACCGGCTTGCCCTTGCCATAGGTAGCCCGGAAGGCGGTCGCAAGCTCACAAAAGCCCCGCTCCACCCTAAATCCATGGCGCTCCAGATAGTCACCGAGCCAGCCAGAGGCCTTGACCTCTGCCATAGCCAGCTCCGGGTTACTGTGGATTCTAAGGCTTAGCTCCTCAAGCTCCTGGCGCTGGGTCTCAACCGACTGTTTAATACTGGCTTTGACCTCGGCCAGATTCAGACCAGCCTCGCTGTTTGATTTACTTCTGCTCATATCTATGCTATAATTTATCAAAAATGTGCTTCGTTCCCGTCAATTACTCTGATAATTTAACCACTTCCCGGCGTTCTGTCAATAGGGCCCGCCCACGGCGGGTCGCCTCAGCTTGCCGGGAGTTCATAAACAGCACCGATGGTTAAAAAGCCTGCCCCCTCAAACAATAACTATACAGCCCAGGATATCCAGGTTCTGGAGGGGCTGGAGGCTGTGCGCCGCCGCCCCGGCATGTACATCGGCAGCACCGACCAACATGGGCTGCACCACCTGGTCTATGAAATCGTCTACAACAGTATAGACGAAGCTATGGCTGGTTGCTGCAAAAACATCAGCACCATCATAAAGCCCGACAACTCAGTAGAAGTATGTGACAACGGACGTGGCATCCCGGTGGAAACCCACCCCACCACAGGCCTCTCAGCCCTGGAGACGGTGATGACCAAGCTCCATGCTGGAGGCAAGTTCGGAGGCAAAAGCTATAAAGTCTCCGGTGGCCTACACGGTGTGGGAGCCTCAGTGGTTAATGCTCTTTCCACCTGGTTGAGAGTAGAGGTGCACCGGGACGGCAAGGCCTATCAGCAAGAATATCAGCATGGCAAGCCCCTGGGGCCGGTAACTGTTATAGGCTCAGCCAATGGCACGGGCACCATCACCACTTTCATGGCGGACGAGGCCATCTTTGGCAAGCCAGATTACGATTTCAACACCCTGGTACAACGCTTCCGTGAGCTGGCTTATCTCAACAAAGGACTGGAGATCACCCTGTGCGACCAGAAAAGGGACCGCGAGCTCACCTTTTACTTTGAAGGGGGGATCGCCAGCTTCGTCCGCCACCTCAATAAAAACCGCGCTGCACTCCACGCCAGGCCAATCTACATCTCTAAAGCTGTCAACAGCACTGAGGTGGAGACAGCCATCCAATATAACGATAGTTTTGCTGAGTCCACTTTCAGCTTCGCCAACTGCATCAACACCATAGACGGAGGCAGCCACCTGACTGGCTTCCGCTCGGCGCTGACCAGGGTACTCAATGACTATGCCCGCAAGAACAAGCTGTTGAAGGATACTGACTCCAACCTCGGCGGCGAGGATGTCCGCGAGGGACTCACTGCCATCGTCAGTGTGAAATTGCCTGAACCACAGTTCGAGGGGCAGACTAAGGCCAAGCTGGGCAATGCCGAAGTGAAAAGCCAGGTAGAATCGGCGGTGGCCGAGGGTCTGAGCTTGTTCCTGGAAGAGAACCCCACCGACGCCAAACAGATCATAAACAAGTGCATCACCGTGGCCCACGCTCGTGAGGCGGCCCGCCGCGCCCGCGACCTGATCATTCGCAAGAACGCCCTGGACACCTCCACCTTGCCCGGCAAGTTGGCCGACTGCTCTGAAAAAGACCCCTCCCGCTGCGAGATTTACCTGGTGGAGGGTGACTCGGCTGGCGGCTCAGCCAAACAAGGGCGAGACCGCCGCTTTCAGGCTATCCTGCCCCTCAGAGGCAAGATTCTCAACGTGGAGAAGGCCCCTGCCGACAAGATGCTGGCCCACGAGGAGATAAGAAACCTCATCATCGCCCTGGGCACCGGCATAGACGACCAGATTGACCTGTCCAAGCTGCGCTATCACCGGGTGATCATCATGACCGACGCCGATGTAGATGGCTCACACATCCGCACCCTGCTGTTGACCTTCTTCTTCCGACATATGAAGGAGCTTATCAGCGGGGGACACCTATATATCGCCCAGCCACCCCTTTTCCGGGTCAAGACCGATAAGCAGCAACAGTGGGCCTACTCTGACCAACAGAAAGACTTCATGGTCCAGAAAATGGGCAGCAAGAAGGTGGACATACAGCGCTACAAGGGTCTGGGTGAGATGAGCGCAGAACAGCTCTGGGAAACCACCATGAACCCGGTGAGCCGCACCATGCTGCAAGTGGAAATCAAGGACGCCATAGATGCCGACCGCATCTTCAGCACTCTGATGGGTGACGAGGTACCTCCTCGCAAGGCCTTCATCCACGCCTACGCCAAGAGCGTAAAGAACCTGGATATTTAGGACAACGCAATCAGATAGTTACTGACTACCTTGTCCCCTCACCCCAGCCCTCTCTTAGAATGGAGATGGAGAATGTCCTCTCCCCTCGTGGGAGAGGATTTAGGTGAGGGGGTAATCAGAGTCAGTTGCTCGTTCAATTATCTCTAATACACCTTCTGTGTTTGTTAGGACATCGTTGTTCCAGAAACGCAATATCTGGAAGCCCTCACCTTCTAACCATGACGTCCTCTCTGCATCTTTCTGCCTGATGGACTCTTTTCCATGCTGGCCGCCGTCGACTTCAATAACGATTTTCTTCTCGAAGCATACGAAATCAACGATGTAAGTTCCTATGGGCTCCTGTCTCCTGAATTTCAGACCCGCCAACTGATAACCTTTGAGTTTAGCCCACAGCATTCTTTCAGCCTCCGTTGAGTCTTTACGAAGCTGTCGGGAAAGGGTCGTCCTCTCTCTATGTTTCAATTGGTCCTCATACTTACCCTCACCCCAGCCCTCTCCCATGCGAGGGAGAGGGAGAACACCCTTTACCCGCGTGTGAGAGGAGTTAGATGAAGATCTAAGACCTATAAAGCCCCTTCTCCTTAATATAGCCGTCCACCGCCTCAGGCACCAGGTATTTTATGGACAGTCCCTGGGCCACCCGCTGCCTGATCTCGCTGGAACTGATGCCGATGAGCGGTTTCTGAAGCAAGATCACACGCTGCGAAATACCCGGCAATGCCTTCTCCAGTGCAGACAGCTTGGGCTTTGCTGAGCCGGGGCGGCCCACCGCCACCAGGCGGCACTGCCCCATGATGCGATCCGGCTCTTTCCACAAGGGCAAATCCTTTAAGGAGTCCCAGCCCAGGATGAAGAAAAATAAAGCTGATTCCCCATATTCTCGTCTGAGATCCGCCAGCGTGTCCACCGTATAGGAAGGCCCGTCCCGCTCTACATCCACCAAAGAAATCTCGAAGCGGGGGTTTAAGGCCAGAGCCAATTGCAGCATACCCACCCTGTGCTCCGCGGGTGTAATCACCCGCTCTTCCTTCAGCCAGGGATGGCCCGACGGCACAAAGAGCACCTTCTCCAGTTTGAGTTGCACCGCCACCTCCTCCGCAATGATGAGGTGCCCCAGATGGACAGGGTCGAATGTGCCGCCCAGCACTCCAATATTCATCACTGCCACTCCATCTCTATTTTGCCAAAGCGCACCTTATCGCCGGGCTTTACCCCGGCCTTCTCCAGAGCGCGGGTTACCCCGAGCCGGGCCAGTCGTTCCTTTAGATAAAGCCTTGCTTCAGCATTAGTCAAATCAGTCATCACCACCAGTTGCTCCACTTTGGGAGAGGATACCCGGAAAACGCCTGCCTCCTGGCTAACCACAATACGCCTGTCCTCAGGCAGAGGACGTAATACCACCTGCGGTTCAGCTTCCACTTTGACTTCACCGGCCATTTGATCTACCAGGCGAGCCGCTTCCTTTATAAGCCCAGGTACGCCCTCCCCGCTAGCCGCCGAGATAAAATGAGCCGGCCTCTCTAGGAACCTCAGTTGGCGCTTGAACTCAGCTATCTGTTGACGAACTTCCGGTATGTCAATCTTATTCACCGCCACCAATTGAGGCTTATCAGCCAGTTCCTGCTTATAGCAGGCCAGCTCCTGATCCACCTGCTTCAGGTCGTCCAGAGGAGAAGACGAGCTTCCATCGAGCAGGTGGATCAAAACCTTAGTGCGCTCGCTATGGCGCAGGAAAGCATGGCCCAACCCCAGGCCGCGGTGTGCCCCTTCGATCAGGCCTGGTATCTCAGCCATCACCAGTTGGCGATAGCCCAGCTCAACCACTCCCACCGCTGGCTCCAAGGTGGTAAAGGGATAATCTGCTATCTTGGGGTGTGCTCTGGTAGCCACAGCCAGCAGAGTTGACTTCCCCGCATTAGGCTTACCGATAATACCTACCTCCGCAATGAGCTTTAAGTCCAACCTGATGATATAACTCTCGCCCGGTTCCCCTTTCTCTGCCATGCGAGGTGCTTGCCTGGTAGAGGTTACAAAGCGAGAATTGCCCCGGCCACCTTTGCCCCCCCGTGCAGCTACTATCTGCTGGCCTGCCTCACTAAGGTCCACCAGAAAAACTTCAGAACCATTTTCCTGGCGTCGAATCTCTGTGCCCAAGGGTACTCGAACTACCAGATCAGAGCCTCTTTTACCATGCTTTTTTTTACCACTTCCGTGGCTACCCCTCTCCGCCACAAAGCGCCTTTTCTGACTCACCCAGCGCAAGCTTTTAACGCTGGGGTCAGCCAGAAGAACCACACTCCCCCCATCTCCACCATCACCGCCATCCGGCCCCCCAAAAGGAACAAACTTCTCTCTGCGGAAGCTTATTACTCCATTCCCTCCATCTCCACCTTTAACTTCAATTTCGGCTCTATCCACCATTGTGCATAACTCCAAGCGTTAACATTATATAAGATTAATTTCTTTGGGTAAAATCACCTGGGAGTTTTAACTAATAAAAATAGGTAATAACACCCAGGCTAAAAACCTGCAAACGTAAGTTATCCACAAACAGTGACAGTTATCCACATTTTTGGGCTACTTATCCACAATGGCAGGGTTATAAAGGGGACGAAGGGGTAGGATAAAGCTGCCCTCTGATGTCTTGCACCTGCCGTCGCCGTGCCGGGTGGGTATTGACCTCGTAGGCAATCTTCTCGCAGGCATGGATAACAGTGGAATGATCACGGCCTCCTAATTCCTGCCCGATGCTATTCAGAGGACAGTGGGTCTCCTGGCGGACGAGGTACATGGTGATCTGCCGCGCTAGGGCTGTCTGCTGGTCTCTCTTCTTACCTCTCAAGTCCTCAGGGGTCAGCTTGAAATACTGAGCTACTGTTTCAATGACTTTTTGGGGCGTAATGTTATTAGTTGAGTGCTGGCCAATGAGCTCCTCCAGGGCCTGGGCAGCCAGTTCGGGCGTGATCTCAACCCGATTGAGCTGGCTGAAGGCTATAACCCGGTTGAGGGAGCCTTCTAGCTCCCGGATGTTTTGCTGCACCCGGCGAGCGATGAACTCCAGAACATTCTGGCTGACCTGAACATCCTGTTTTTCAATTTTGGCCCATTCTTCGGCTTTGGCCCGCAGTATGGCTATGCGCGTCTCCAGGTCCGGGGGCTGGATATCGGCGATGAGTCCCCACTCAAAGCGGGAGCGCAGCCGGTCTTCCAGCAGAGGCATAGACTTGGGAGGGCGATCGCTGGTGATAACGATCTGCCGGTTGGACTCGTGCAGGTTGTTGAAGGTGTGGAAAAAGCCCTCCTGGGTCTGCTCTTTGCCGCTGATGAAATGGATGTCGTCTATAAGCAATATGTCCGCGCTGCGATACCTGTTGCGGAAGTCTTCTGTCCTCTTTTCGCGGATGGCATTGATGAACTCGTTGGTGAATTGCTCGGCGCTGACATATAATAGCCGGAGGCCGCTATCCAGAGTGACACGTCCGATGGCGTGCAGCAGGTGTGTCTTGCCTAGTCCCACTCCGCCGTAGATAAACAAAGGGTTGTAGGCTAAGCCAGGGGTTTCAGCCACTCCCAGAGCGGCCGCATGGGCCAGGCGGTTGGAACCGCCCACAACAAAAGTGTCAAAGGTATATCTAGGATTGAGCCTCGGCGGGCTGTAAATGGGCTCAAAAGAGGCCATTTCCTTGGGGCTTTTATCAGTGAAAGGGGCCCTCTCTAAGTCTGGCTCAGCGCCATCCACCTGGAAGCGGACCTGTAACTCGCGCCCTGTTATGCTGATAAGAGTTTTCTTTACTAGTGAACTGAGCCGTTTCTCCAGCCATTCGGCAGCGAATATGCTAGGTACGCCCACCACAAAGTGACTGTTTTCAAAGCTTAGCCCCTTGGTATCCTTAAGCCAGGTCTGGTAATTAGCCCGGGCCACTTGGAGTTGCAGTTCCCCCAAGGCAGCCTGCCAGACCTCGGCGGCTGATTTAGACATGCCTCTCCCCCCTTCAGAAAAAGCTTCTCCCCCAACCGAAAACTTCTGTTCACTTAGAACCTCTATGCGGCCCCTGGCTCACTCCTGAGAGTTGGAGTGTCCAGAGGTTATGCAGAAGTATGCCTTAACAAACCCTGGTAACTTTACCACCACCGCCGTCGGAAATCAAGAGCCTGAGTAGGCTTTTATAGGGAGTTTGCCTGTTTGAGGGCTCTTCTGGGCTAACTCAGGCAAGCTCAGGCTCACTGGATGATTGCCGTTTTCTCTGAGTCATGTTAGAATTCAAGCTGACCTGCATGAAACTCATTTTTATGGGGACCCCTGACTTTGCTGCCCTGGTGCTTGATCGCCTAAGCATCAGTGAGCACCAGATAGTGGCTGTATACACACGGCCTGATAAGCCGGCTGGCCGGCATCTTCAATCGGCAGCCTCGCCGGTAAAGGAACTGGCTCTAAAGCGGGGCCTTGCGGTGGTGCAGCCGGCCAGTCTGAGGCAGCCTGAGGAGATAGCGCGCCTGGCCGGATTTGCCCCTGAGATTGTTTTGGTGGCTGCCTATGGTCTGCTTCTTCCCCCGGAGGTATTGCGTATTCCTCCTTTAGGTTGTCTCAATGTGCATCCCTCGCTGCTGCCCCGCTACCGGGGGGCGGCGCCAGTGGCGGCGGCTATCCTGGCTGGCGATGTGGTGAGCGGGGTGAGCATCATGCTTTTGGATGAGGGCATGGACACTGGGCCGGTACTGGCTCAGGTTGAGGAGCCAATCTCTTCAGACGACACCACAGGCTCACTGACCACCCGGCTGGCGAAGAAAGGTGCTGAGTTACTGCTGGAGACTCTAGTGCCTTGGGCGGAAGGCAGGCTTAAGCCCAGCCCTCAAGGTGAGGAGGGGGTGAGCTATGCCAGACTTATCTCCAAGCAGGACGGGCAGATTGACTGGGGCCGCAGTGCTGAGGATCTGGGAAGGCAGGTGCGAGCTTTTCAACCCTGGCCAGGCGGCTTCACCCGCTGTCGGGGTCGTCTGCTCAAGATAGTACAGGCGCTGCCACTGCCTGCTGAACCTGGAGTGGAGCTGGGGCAGGTCGTGACGCTTCGTCCGCCGCGGGTTGGTGTGGAGGTGGCAGTGGGTACGGGGCAGGGTCTGCTGGGCCTGGTGCTGGTGCAGCCGGAGGGGAAAAAGGTGATGACAGCCGCTGAGTTTGTGCGGGGGCAGCGGGACTTCGTAGGGCAGCGGTTGCTTACTTGACCAGAGATATAAATGAGAGATAGCGGCGCACCACCTGCGATAGAGAGCTTTGAATCCAAGTGGCTGATCCTGTTCGCTGTAATGCTGGGTACTATTATGGGTCCTCTTGACGCCAGCATCGTCAATACCGTCCTCCCTTCCCTTACCAACGTCTTCCATACTGATATAGCCATAATCCAGTGGGTTCCGTCAATCTATCTCCTGACCATTAGCTGCCTCATCTTGCTGTTCGGTCGCCTGGGAGACATGGTCGGCTACAAGAAAGTTTTTCTTTACGGTGTCGCCGCCTTCATCGCCACATCTGCGCTATGTGGGATATCGCAGAACGTCTGGATGCTGATTTCATTCAGATCTCTGCAGGGACTAGCAGCCAGTGCGATGATGTCGGTGAGTTTTGCCATCATTACTGCGGCCTTCCCACCTACGGAACGGGGCAAAGCTCTGGGAATCAGTGCTGTTGGCATCGCCGTAGGGCTGGCCGCCGGACCAACTCTGGGCGGTGTTATTACTCAACACCTCAACTGGCGTTTCATCTTCTACATCAATGTACCTATCGGAATTGCCGCTTTGTTGTTGGCTTCCCGCGTCATACCCAAAAGCAGCAGGAGGCCTGGGCAGCACCTTGACTTGCCGGGATCTTTGACTGCCCTTGTCTTTCTGATGAGCATCCTTCTCTATGCTGATAGGGGCGTGCCCTGGGGCTGGGCATCGGCTGCTGAAATTTGCCTGCTGGTAATTGCGTTTATCTTCGGTGTGGCGTTCTTTGTGGTAGAAAGAACTTCGGTGCAGCCCATGCTCAACTTGAGGCTTTTCTATAACCGAATATTTGCCTTCGCCAGCTTGAGTGCGCTTTTCAGCTTTATGGCAGCCTATGCGGTGCTCTTCCTGACGCCTTTTTATTTAACATTTGTGCTCCATTTCGACATAGAGAAAGTGGGCTGGATAATGGCCGCTTCACCGGTAGCCACACTATGCGTAGCGCCTTTGAGCGGTGCACTTTCAGATCGCATCGGCACCAGGGGTTTAGCCTTTTTTGGTATGTCTGTAGCTGTCTTAGCCTTATATCTCCTGAGCGAGCTGAAGGCCACCTCCGGCAGCTTTGACATCATGTGGCGTCTTAGCGTCTTTGGCCTGGGCTCAGGCATATTCCAAAGCCCAAACAACAGCACGGTCATGGGAAACGTGCCCAAGGCTCAGTTGGGTGTTGCCTCCGGGATATTGGCCGCCATGCGTAACGTAGGCATGGCGCTGGGCATTGCCATAGCCGGTGCCATACTTTACAATGCGGCACCTGTAGTGCTCAACTGGAACCCCGGCACTTTCACCAGCAATGATGTTCACAAGTTTATGTCTGGCTTGCACTGGGCCTACATAGTAGCTGCCCTGCTGGCAGGCGCTGCCGCTTTGACCGCGCTCATAGCAGCAGGCCAACGCAGACAAGTCCGGTAAAAAGACGGCCAGACCTGACCGTGTAGACGAGGCGTCTAATGGTGATTTTGGGTCAATTCGCCAGCTTGACAGCATCTAGCGTGCAAGGTAGAATAATAAGGTTTTGTCGCACACGAGATGCATCAAAGTCAACCAACCTCAGGGGAAAAAAGAGAAGGCTAGCACCCTTTAAGGATACGTAGTTTCAGGAGGAAAAATATCGTGTTCAGCAAAGAGCTAATGAAAGAAGTCAAGGAACTGGACCAGAAATGGCTCGAGGAATACAAAAAGTATTACGATGGCAAAGAGTTCAAGAAGACGACCTATTCTGGGATTCCGGTGAAAACAGTGTACACGCCGGAGGATATTGCACACCTCAACTACAAAGATATGGCAATGCCTGGTATTTATCCCTATTTCAGGGGGGTGTACCCTCTAACCTACCAGGCCCAGCCTTGGGTGAATCAGCAGGCCACCGCTTTTGGCTTGCCGGAGCAGACCAAAGAGAGATATTCTAAGCTGAGCCAGGAGGGACTCGCGGGCTATGAAGGCAGAGAGCCCGTCTTCTTCATGGGATCAGACATGTCTCATACGCTGGGCTATGATTCTGACAATCCCATAGCTAAGGGTTGGGTAGGCATGACCGGTGCTGCTATAGACACCATCCAGGACTATGAGATGCTATTCGATGGTGTGGCTCTGGATAAAAGGAACATTACGCTTGGCATGTTTGATACCTGCCATATAGCATTGGCCAATCTGATTGTGGCAGCGGAAAGGCAGGGTATTTCACCGGATAAACTGCACGGCCTGACTCTCAACATGTTCTATCGCCAAATGTATATGGAGATCCCTACCTTCAGCCCCAGGGGTGCTCTGAGGATCAATCGCGATTTTATAAAATATTGCTCTGAGCACGTACCTCACTTCAATACTGTCAACTGGGCAACCTATGATGTAACCGAGTGCGGCGGTAATGCCATTCAGGAGATAGCCTTTATTTTCGCTGCTATCATAGCTATCACTGACGAGTGCATCAAGATCGGACTTAACCCCGATAAATACTTGTCCAGGTTTGCCTTCCATGTGGCAGCTCATATTGACTTCTTTGAAGTCGTAGCCAAGATGCGTGCCATGAGGAGAATGTGGGCCAAACTGACTAAGGAAAGGTACGGCTGTACTAACCCCAGGGCCAGTAAGATCAATATTAACATCAAGACAGCAGGTGTATCGTATACCAGACAGCAGCCGCTCAATAACCTGATAAGGGGAACCATTGAGACTATGGCTGCTATTATGGGTGGCGTTACCTCCCTCTGGACTACAGCTTACGATGAGGCGCTGGCTATACCTACTGAACAGTCAGCGATTTTAGGTTTGAGAACACAGCAAATCCTTCTGTACGAGTCTGGTGTGGCCAGTGTCAGTGACCCGCTGGCTGGTTCTTACTACGTAGAATGGCTCACCGACAAGATCGAGGATGAGGCCACCAAACTGCTCAAGCGTATTGAGGAGATGGGTGGCTGGATGAAGTGCATGGAGGCTGGCTGGTTCAAGAAAGAGGTAAATAGGGAAGCTATTGCCTGGCGTCGTGGTGTGGACAGCGGTGAGAGAGTAATGGTGGGGATGAACAAATTTACTAAAGAGCAGGAGCCGGTCCCGGTATTCGAGTATCCTGATGTAGAGAAAATATCTATTGAGAGATTGAAGAAATTCAAGGCGCAACGCGATACTAAGAAGACCATGGCATCAATAGCAGCCCTCAAAAAAGCCTGTGTAGACGTAAACGAAGATAGGGCTGTTGGCCTAGTGATGCCCGCTCTTATAGAATGTGTCAGAGCCAATGCCACCTTACAAGAGATGATGGATGTGCTTAAGGAGGTATTTGGCTGGGGTCTAATTGATTAAGGAGTGCGAGATGAGTCCAAAAGGGAAACCCATTAAAGTACTCTTAAGCAGATCAGAGCTCGATTGCCACCAGAGAGGACTGATAACCATAGCCGCAGCGCTCAGAGATGCGGGGATGGAGGTGGTCTATACCAGGTTTCTGCTGCCTGAAGAGGTGGTCAAGACGGCTGTGGAAGAGGACGTGGATGTCATCGGCCTCAGCTTCCTGGCCTGGAGCCACCTGGGTATCGTGTCCGAAATAATGGATGGGCTAAAAGCTAGAAAAATGAATAATGTGCTGGTGATAGTGGGAGGCATCATGCGGGATGATCACATCCCCAAGATGCTGGAGATGGGCGTTGCCAGGGTGTTTGGCGCAGGCACCAATACTGCCGACGTGGTTGAGTACTTAAGAAAGCAGAAGGGATAAATGCCTGGGGACAGGGGAGATGGCCTTCGCCCACTGATACTAGAACATTCGGGTGGCATCTTGTGAATATCTTCTCTTTGCTGGGCACATTCTAGCTAGTCCGGCCATTTTCACTCAGGGGAAAGGCGCAAATTGAGTCAGAATTTTGACCACATTATTGAGACCACCTTCAAAATTCGGCACAACGAAGGGGAATCCAAGGTTGTCCCTCTCAAGGACGCTATCAGCCAGAATATCAAGCCGGGGATGCAACTTTACCTCTCCATCCAGTCCAATGCCTTCATCCGCCAGATCATAAAACAGTTTGTCGGCACCTCCCCTCAGTTCACCGTGATTATGAACGCCGCAGGGGGCTACACACCGAGCCTGGTCCACTATGGCCTAATTAAGAAGCTTATCACCTCAAGTTGTGCCTTTTATTATCCCACACCAGCTCCTGTTCCTATTGTCCAAAAGGCCTATGCTGAGAAAAAATTGGACATTGAGAATTGGAGCAGCCTGGTCATATCTCAGAGGTTAATGGCGGCAGCCCAAGGCGTCAGTTTTATGCCCACCAGATCCGTCATGGGCAGCGACATGGCCAAAGAGAACAAAGACTCCTTTGTGGTGATGGACGATCCCTTCGGCAGCGGGCAGAAAATGGGGCTGGTTAAAGCATTGGCCCCTGATGTGGCCCTGCTCCATGGCTGCGTGGCCGATCCCTACGGCAACGTCATTCTATCTGCTCCCTATATAGACGGCATCTGGGCAGCAGCCGCCAGCAAGAATGGTGCTATGGTCACGGTAGAACAACTGGTGAGCACTGATTTTATTCGTGAACACCCCAGTTTAGTTCAAATTCCGGCGTATTTAGTGAAGTCAGTCTCTGTAGTTCCTCTGGGTGCTCACCCAATGTGGCTGCACTACGAAGGGCTGCCCGGTTTTGAGGGCTACGCCGGGGACTATCAATTCCTTGATGCTTACCGGCAAGCCTGTGCCACTGCGGAATCTCTGGAGAAGTGGAACAAGGAATGGATGCTCGAGGTTGATACCCCCGATGACTACCTGCGCAAACTGGGGCCGAGCAAAGTAGCTCTCCTCAAGGGAAGCGCCAGCAGGGATGCCTGGAAATATGAACTACAGCCGTTTGTAGATGGAATTTCCACCAGTGAAGAGTGTACCCCCGTTGAGACGATGATCGTAGCCACCGCCCGGAAGATGAAGGAGCTTATCCTGAAGCACGGATGCCGCCTCGTGCTTTACGGCATTGGTGATGCCGCTCTGGCAGCCTGGCTGGCCTATTATCAGCTTCAGAACCAGGGGTATAGCCTGGACCTTATGGAGGGTTTCGGAATCATGGGCTGCGCCCCCAGACCTGCCGCCCCCTTCTTCGGTCACGTTTCCAATGTGCGCACCGCAAAGTATCTAACTGATGTCAACATTTCCTACAGCGTGCTGGTGGGCGGGGCACAGAACAAGTGCCTGGCTACCATCGGGGCGGCCCAGATAGATAAACATGGAAACATCAACGCCTCGAAGGTAGGCCCAATGTACCTGGTAGGCCCGGGCGGAGGTGCAGATTCTGTAAATGCCCGTGAGCTTATGGCCGTTACGCGCCAGTCAGCACGACGCTTCCTGGACAAGGTCTCCTATGTCACCGCTCCCGGGGACAACTTGAACACACTGGTCTCTGATATGGGTATCTTTGAAAAGCTGGGCGGCAAAGAGCTAATCCTTACCGGATATATACCCAACAAGAAACTGTCCGGGCTTGAAGAACATATACGCAATATCAAGCAGAACTGTGGCTGGGACCTGAAGGTGGCCCAAGAGGTCAAAGCGTTACCCCCGGCCACCCTGGACGAACTTCTGATACTCAGGCTGCTTGATCCTCAGGGATTCTTCATAAAAGGGTAAATCCTCGGTCTTATGGGAGACAACCCTCGAAAGGTGATGGCGGTTGTGCTACAATCTGCTTTGTTGACATGACCCCAATGGGTGTGGAAGAAACGCGGTAGAAAGGGGCGACAAAGAGATGGCGTTACAGCACACATTAAAGGCAATAGTGCGCAAGGGGGAACGCTACTATGTAGCAGAGTGTGTAGAGATTGCCGTAGTGACCCAGGGTGAGACACTGGATGAGACCCTGGAAAATCTTCAGGAGGCGGTGGCTCTGCATTTGGAGGGAGAAGACCCCGCCGAGTTCGGACTGGCACCCAACCCAACAATTCTGGTGACCATGGAGCTGGAGCCAGCTCGTGCCTAGACTGAGACGGCTATCTGGTGATGAAGTTCTCACCATCCTAGGTCGTTTCGGTTTCCGAGTTCACTCCCAGAAAGGGAGCCACGTTAAATTGCGGCGGGTGATGGCCAGCGGAGGCGTTCAGACTCTCACCGTGCCTCGGCATCGAGATTTGGATGTTGGTACGCTAAATGCCATCTTCCGACAAGCAACACGCTTTGTGCCAGAAGAGCAGCTCCGGAAAGATTTCTACAGTGACTGACTTTTAACTGGGACCTGAAGGTGGCCCAAGATGTCAAAGCGTTATCCCCGGCCACCCTGGACGAGCTTCTGATTCTAAGACTGCTTGACCCTCAGGGCTTCTTCATAAAAGAGTAAATCCTCGGTCAGATAGAACCTGCCAACTCAGTCATTGCGAAAAGTCCGCCTCGGCGGACGACGAAGCAATCTGGTGGAGCATTGAATGAGATTGCCGTGATGCCTCAGGGCATAGGATATTTCCAGGCGGCTGCCACATCCAACACCGTCCACATATCCAGTGAAAGCGGATAATTATGCCTTATTTGGTTCCAGCTACCCTTGGTTAGGGTAAAAACATATTGACATCTTATAAGTGGCGATATACTATTGGCGATGGTGGGTTCTAGTGGCCGGATGCCTGTTTCCAAGCGTGACAAAAAGGATGGATCATGAAACCTATAAAAGTCTTCGACATCTTTAAAGTGTGTGCGGAAGCAATCATCAATGGTGTCCTGATCCAGCAAGTGAGCAGAACCGATAAGGAGTTCCACTTCCAGAACTGGTTCGAAGCGAGGCTAAGTGAGACCGGAGTCAATTTTGACAAGAGCGGGCGGAATTCATATCCCGATTTTGCACTTGTCGCATTCACAGAGGGATATGAGATCAAGGGCCTTGCGTGGCCAGGACGTGAATCAACATATGACTGCAACAGTCAAGTGCCGACAGGCTTTCACAATGGACGGGATGTAATCTACGTTTTCGGTCGGTATCCACCGGCAGATGATGCATCGAGAGAATATCCTGTTATCGATTTTGTCCTGTGTCATGGCGATTTTCTCAATGCCGATCATGATTATAAGCATAAGAACAAGAGTGTTAAAGGCTTCGGTAGCTATGGAGACATAATGATCCGTGATCGCAAGATGTACGTAGCCCCCACGCCCTTTGCTATTGCCGATGGTCTCACAGGAACACGTACCCTTGTTATTCCCTCGGCATGGACTAAGCCGACCGGTCTGAAGAAAGTGGGTACCCTCAACCGCGTTGAAACGGTGAGTCTGGTAGTGGGGTATGAATTTGACCTCAAGACTAACGAGATAACCCCCAAGACCATGTTGAATCCATCTGCAGGCACAATACACTCATTTGACGCCTACCGTCTTGATAAGGATTCCGACAAGCCTGTCATCCTTAGCGAGGTTGAACCAGACCCTGCCACAGACGACTGGGAGTGCTGACCGCAAGGGAGATGGGATAACCTAGATGCCGAAGTTGATTGAGTCTCAGTTTCCTTTTGCCCGTCTTTCCCAAATTGCCGAACAGGAATCTTGGCGGAAAGAAGTATATCGCCCTGTTTATTACATTCACAAATGGTGGGCGCGTAGACTTGGCACCGTGTTTCGCGGCATTATTCTTGGATCGTGTATAGATGAGTGCGAGGACTTCTGGCAAAAATATTACGGCTCCAACGACTTTCGCCAGATTTTACTATTTGATCCCTTTATGGGCAGCGGAGTCACCGTAGGCGAAGCCGTTAAACTTGGTTGCAGGTCAATGGGCCGCGATATCAACCCCGTCGCAGTTACAGCCTGTAAGGCTGCCTTTTCGCGCTACGATTACCGAGAGGTTGATGCGGCGTACAGAATGCTAGAGGCTAGCGTTGCGCCAAACTTGCTCAAACTATTCGAGACACGCTCTACAAAGGGTCAGCCGGCTACGGTACTGTACTACTTCATGGTCAAAGTAGTGCAATGTCCGAAGTGCAGTGCAACCATCGATCTCTTCAAAAGTCGGATATTCTCCGCCAACGCCGTTCCTAAAAAAGACCCCTCGGCGCGCGCATCATGCCCAGCGTGCGGAGCAATCACCCATACGAGATATGACGGTGAAGACGCATCTTGCCCGCACTGCCAGCAACACTTCAACCCGCAGATCGGGACTGTTTATGGCCCCCATGTCCAATGTCCACATTGCGACGTGCGCTTTAAGCTCGTTGATAGAATGAAGGATCTTGATGGACCGCTTGGCTACCGACGATATGCGAAGATGATTCTCCTACAAGACGGTCGCAAGGTCTACGAGCTAATGAACGAATATGACCGTGAAATGGAGAGTTTGATAGCTGAAAAGTACAACTCAGTTGCAAGTGGACTTCCGCGAGTTCGCGTGGAGTCAGGATATAATACTGATCAAATGCTCAAACATAACTATCACTATTGGCACGAATTGTTCTCTGATCGTCACATTCTGTGCATCAGACAATTGGCGGATGCTATACGCGCACTAGAAAATCCCGATATTCGCCGCCTATTCGCGTGTCTGTTTTCTGGAACGCTTGAGTTCAATAATTTATTCGCTTCATTCAAGGGAGAAGGAACTGGCGCGGTAAGACACATGTTTGCCAATCATGTTCTGAAGCCAGAACTAATGCCGATTGAGGCAAATATTTGGGGCACAACCAAGTCCTCCGGGGCCTTCTCCTGCCTCTATCACTCCCGCATAGAACGTGCACTCCGATATAAGGCAAACCCAACTGAAGTTGTCATTGATTCATACTCCGGGGCAAAGATCGGCGGGTTCAATCATCCTCTTTCCGCACCCATTGCCACATCTTATCAAGAGTTCCAGAATAATGACGATAGTGTGTATATAAGCCAAGGTGATTCAGGCTGCACCGACATTCCCGACGGCTCAGTAGATGTTATTGTTTCCGACCCGCCATTTTTCGACAACGTTCATTATTCTCAGCTAGCCGACTTTTTCTATTACTGGCTAAACCATGTTTTGAACTTGTCGCCTCGGGAGAGTACGCGGTTCCCGGCAGAGGTGCAAGATACCGATGCTCTTCTGTTCACAAGCAAGCTCACGTCTGTCTTTGCTGAGTGTTGCCGCGTGCTGAAAAGCGGCGGACTCTTTGTTTTCTCATACCATCATGCGAGGCATGATGGCTGGACTGCTGTTCATCGGGCTATAAGACACTCAGGGTTTGTGTGTACGCGAGCATATCCCATCAAGGCTGAAATGTCCGTTTCGATGTCCCTGCAGCAGGCTAAGTCACCGATCCACCTTGACCTCATCCTTGTGTGCCGTAAGTCATCTGAAGCGGAGATACGGGATGCAACGCAAGATTCACTACATACTGCGACCGCGACAGCAAACGCGCAAGTGTCCATGTTGAAGTCTGCTGGAATTGAGGTATCTCTAGCAGACGTAAAGGTAATCTTGATGGGACAGCTACTATGTGTGGCGCACAAATTATGCTGTCTTGATGGGGAAGAAACGTTTCTCGAACAGTGCGAGAAGAATGTGGATTCTTATGTTGCAGATATCCTTTTATCCAAAGGGGAGGTTCTCTACACTGAGTCTGAACCAAAGCAACTCATGCTATTTGAGGGAATGGCAGCATATCTCTCCAATAAACCCATGCGCGAGACTGCGCGCCGCAGGCAGGATGCCTGAACATCCATCACCATAGCGCCTGCCTGAATAACCGTCAATAGAGAATATCTGTCCTCAGGTTGTATGGGTTGATGCCATTCGCCAATTTTGGGATGTGTCCTCTCGTTGACAGCAATTGGCCAGTGCACTACAATTTTAATAAGAATCGCATACAGCTACGACTTCTTACATCGTGAGGATGGGTGAGAAGAGACAAGCCAGAAGTCACTCCCTCGTGGGCATCGGAGCGTTAGATGGCAAATTTGGTTTGCACGGGCTGTGGCAGCCTGTGTGATGATATCCAAGTTCAGATTGAAGAAAACCGCATCGTTGTGGTTGACAATGCTTGTGCCAAAGGTGCGGCCTTTCTTCATGCTCTTGACAACCCCAAGCGAAGGGCCACCTGTCTGGTGAATCGTGAGGAGGTCTCTGCCGAGCAGTCGATTGAGGAAGCAAAACATCTTCTATCAGAGTCAAAGAGACCACTGATATTCGGTTTGGACAATTCCACACTGGAAGCGCAGGCGAAAGCAATTCGGCTGGCTCAGAAACTGGGAGCAGTTATTGATGATGCCTCATCTTTTTCTTACGGCGGGCTGATCTCGAGCCTGTTGAAAGGCTCACTCCCCGGTTGCTCCCTCTCTCAGATTAAGGACAGAGCCGACTTGCTTATGTACTGGGGCTCCAATCCCCTCCATTCCCACCCAAGGCACCTGGCTAAGTTTTCCTATTATTCGTATACCGAATATGACATAGCAGGCTGGCTGCCCAAGGTTACGCTGAGCTGCGTTGAAGTCAGAGATACCGAACTCAGCTCTATTTGCCACCCTGTCTTTAAGCTATCGCCTGGAGGCGACAAGGAATTCATACAATGTGTTTTATCCCTGATCAAGGGTGGAGGTGGTACTGAGGAAGCGAGGACATTCTGTGAGCTATTCAAGAAATCTCAGCTATCCATAATATTCTGTGGTCGGGGTCTGCTTTATTCCCTTGACGGCGATTTCAGCTTATTCAGCGAATTGGTAAGCAGGCTTGGCCAGTGGACCAGGGCTTGCGTGATTCCCATGATAGATGAGCTTAACATGCTCGGTTTCAACAAGTTGTTGCGCGAGAAAACGGGCTACATCAACCAGCTCAGCTTCGCCGGCGGCGTTCTGCATGGTCTGGAGTATTCTTTTCTGGAACAACTCAGAAGGGGGCTTCCCGATTGTGTGTTGATTGTAGGTTCGGACCCCCTTACAACTTTACCGCCGTCTCTAAGGAGAAATCTGGCAAAGGCAAAGGTTATTTGCCTCAGCAGCCTTATCACTCCGACCACAAAAGCAGCCGACGTGGTGATAGCTACGGCAGCCCCGGGACTGGAGCACAGCGGCAAGGTGGTAAGAATGGATGGTGAGGAGGTCAATCTGGTCAAAGTCAGGGAAGGCACATACATCTCTGAGGAGGAGATTCTGGAGCGCTTGCTGGGGGAGAGAGCATGAGTGCCCTTGAATCCAAAAATCTTGAGCTGGTTATCATAACTTATCATGATGATTTCCTGAAGGTGGCTGAGATCAAAGAAGGAGTGGGCAGCCTTTATGAAAAGCTTGCAGCCGTCGTCTGGCTCGCCCCGGATGATCTCAAGCTACTTGGAATTGGCGAGGGCAAACCGGTGGAACTGAAAAATGCCATCGGCTCTATAGTGGTGCAGGCGAAGTCGAATTCCAAGGTTAAGTCAGGGACAGGTCACCTGCCGTTTAGCCTGTACTCCGTTCAGTTGACCGGCTATGACCCGGCGAAGAGCAAGTTGCCTAACTTCAAGCGAATAGAGGTGATAGCAGTTCCCGCCAAGCGTGGTATCACCCCAATTTCAGAGCTGCAGGGGGGAAAACTTGCCTAAAGATGGACGTATCAGTCCAGTCGAGATTTACAGAATGCTCCCCCGGACAAACTGCAAGCTTTGTGGTTGTCCCACCTGTTATGCTTTTGCCTTTGCTCTCATGGGCCGCAAGAAAAAACCGGCCGACTGTCCTAGTCTTCTAGAAGAAGATTTTCGCCCGACTCTTGAGTTATTGCGTCAGGCCTTTGGAGAGGGGGAGAGGATCGAAGGAACCGACTTCATAATAAACAACGAAAAGTGTGCTGGATGCGGAATCTGCGATGTAGTCTGCCAGAAAGCCAGCACAACCAGTGTGCGGGATGGGGTGATTCATAAACGTGAGGCAGGGCCTCCGGTCTTTAAGATAGTGGATGGCTGTGTCAAAGTGGCAAACTGGCCCAGTTGCAAGCGTGCCTCTGGGGACACCATGTGCAAACTGTGTGTAGAGAAATGTCCCTTCGGCACTTTAGAATTGGTAAAGTAACCTCGGAAACGTAGTTTTCCTCAAAAAATTTGGTAGAGCCAGAGCCATTGTCCTTGACAGGGTAAGGTACATGTGCTAGAATTATCATCTGCGAAACAAAAGCACCTTAACAATTGTATAGTGGAAGGAAGTTAAAAACTGTTACGGAGAGTTTGATCCTGGCTCAGGATAAACGCTGGCGGTGTGCTTAATGCATGCAAGTCGTACGGGGGTGAAGCTTCGGTTTTGCCCCAGTGGCGAACGGGTGAGTAACACGTAAGCAACCTGTCCTTAAGTGGGGAATAACTCCGGGAAACCGGGGCTAATACCGCATACGGTAATTTGACCCAAGTCTGATTATCAAAGCCGCAAGGCGCTTGAGGAGGGGCTTGCGTCCTATCAGGTAGTTGGTGAGGTAACGGCCCACCAAGCCGATGACGGGTAGCTGGTCTGAGAGGATGGTCAGCCACACGGGGACTGAGACACGGCCCCGACTCCTACGGGAGGCAGCAGCAGGGAATCTTGCGCAATGGGCGAAAGCCTGACGCAGCAACACCGCGTGGGGGATGAAGGCTCATGGGTCGTAAACCCCTTTTCTCAGGGAAGAAAAAAATGACGGTACCTGAGGAATAAGCCTCGGCCAACTACGTGCCAGCAGCCGCGGTAATACGTAGGAGGCAAGCGTTATCCGGATTTACTGGGCGTAAAGAGCGCGCGGGCGGTCCCTTAAGTTGGGTGTGAAAGCTCTCAGCTTAACTGGGAGAGGTCATCCAATACTGAGGGGCTTGAGGGCAGCAGAGGAAGATGGAATTCCCGGTGTAGTGGTGAAATGCGTAGATATCGGGAGGAACACCAGTGGCGAAGGCGGTCTTCTGGGCTGTACCTGACGCTGAGGCGCGAAAGCGTGGGGAGCAAACAGGATTAGATACCCTGGTAGTCCACGCCCTAAACGTTGGACACTGGATATGGGGGGTATCGACCCCCCCCGTGTCGTAGCTAACGCTTTAAGTGTCCCGCCTGGGAACTACGACCGCAAGGTTAAAACTCAAAGGAATTGACGGGGGCCCGCACAAGCAGCGGAGCGTGTGGTTTAATTCGATGCTACGCGAAGAACCTTACCAAGGCTTGACATACTGGAAGTAGAAACCCGAAAGGGAGACGACCTGTTAAATCAGGAGCCAGCACAGGTGCTGCATGGCTGTCGTCAGCTCGTGCCGTGAGGTGTTGGGTTAAGTCTCGCAACGAGCGCAACCCCCGTGGCCAGTTGTATTTTTCTGGCAAGACTGCCCCGCAAAACGGGGAGGAAGGCGGGGATGACGTCAAGTCAGCACGGCCCTTATGCCTTGGGCTACACACACGCTACAATGGACGGTACAGCGGGGTGCTTAGGAGCGATCCGAAGCGAATCCCTAAAAACCGTTCTCAGTTCGGATTGCAGGCTGCAACTCGCCTGCATGAAGTTGGAGTTGCTAGTAACCGCGGGTCAGCTCACCGCGGTGAATACGTTCTCGGGCCTTGTACACACCGCCCGTCACGTCATGGGAGCTGGTAACACCTGAAGCCGCTGGGCTAACCATTCGTGGAGGTAGGCGTCCAGGGTGGGACTGGTGACTGTGACGAAGTCGTAACAAGGTAGCCGTAGCGGAAGCTGCGGCTGGATCACCTCCTTTCTAGGGAGATTACCAACATCTCCTAGGTCGATCAGCGACCTCAGGTCGCTGGTGCTTTAGAACTGCTCTTCCTTCCACTATACAAGGGTTAAGGACGCTAGTGTACTACAATTAGCGGCGCTGCTTGAGGGCAGCGTTTTTGTTGATGTATATATTGTTCAATTCAGGCTCTTTCTCCCAGCAGGACACAGCTATATTGTGTGTTATGTTTCCTCAAAATAGTTTATTCAACCCCCCTACCCCCCATTCTTGGGGGGAAAAGGGAAGGAAATGGGGGACACCCCCAAACCCCCGGCAGTCCGCCTCAGGTGGATGCACCTCTTTTTATAGTTCCCTCTCCCTCTTGGGAGAGGGTTAGGGTGAGGGAAGAGGCAGGGGATGAAGCATACTCTGAAGCTCCTGGCAAATGTCACCGATTTTCCCTATTCCTGGCTGAAGCAATGGAAAGAGGAAACTGGCCGTAAGGTGGTGGGCTGTTTCCCCATGTATGTCCCTGAGGAGATCATCCACGCCGCTGGCCTGTTGCCTGCGGTAATCCTGGGACAGGAGCATCAGATCACCCTGGCCGACAACTACCTTCAACCCTATATTTGCTCCCCGGTGCGCGGCAGCCTGGACCTCAGCCTTAAGGGAGGAATGGATTGCCTGGATGGCCTGGTCTTTCCTGATATTTGCGAGCCGGTACAGATGATCTCCGAGGTCTGGAATGTGCACCAGCCAACCTCCTTCTTTTACAATTTAATGGTCCCTGCGAACACCTCAGCCAATTACAGCCTGAGCCGCCTGACACAGGAGTTCTCCCGGCTGAAGACCGCACTGGAGAAGTTCGTCGGCCGTGCTATTACTCAAAAGAATCTGAAAGACAGTATAGCCATATACAATGAACACCGCCGCCTGCTGCACCGTCTCTACCAGCTTAGACGGGAGCATCCTGAGCAGTTCAAGGCTCGCGATATAGCTATAGTGGTGGCCTCCAGCATGCTCATGCCCAAGGAGGAGCACAACCGGCTGCTGGGTCAGTTGCTGGGAGAGGCAGCGGCGAAAGCACCGGCCTCTACAAAGCGAGCCAGGCTGGTGATCTCCGGCTCTTTCTGCGATATACCTGAAGTTGATATTCTCGACCTGGTGGAGGAGTCGGGGGCGCTGGTAGTTGACGATGACCTCTATGTAGGGCGGAGATATTTCCAAACTCTGGTGAATGAGCAGGAAGAGCCTCTGGTAGCCCTGGCCCGGCGCTACATCGAGGATGTCCCCTGCCCCACCAAATACCATCCAGACAAGGACTGGGCCGAATACCTGTTAAGGCTGTGCCAGGAGGTAAAGGCTGACGGTGTGCTCATTATGCTGATTAAATACTGTGAGCCGCACGCCTTAGACTACCCACGCATCAAACAACACCTGTCCCAAGCCAGCCTGCCCCATCTCCTGATTGAAACCGACCGCAGCGGGGCCACCGGGCAGATAAGAACGCGGCTGCAAGCCTTTATTGAGATGTTACAGGGGTGACCGTGCAAGCTCCTACTATGAAAAGCCGTGATATACTGAAAGACCTGACCGCCAACTATAGGCAGCAGGTTAAAGAGGCGCCATTGCAGGGGCGACGGGTGGCCTGGTGCTCCGGCATCAGCCCGATAGACCTGTTGAAGGTTATGGACTTCACCCTGGTCTTTCCCGAGAACTACGCCGCCACCTGCGGTGCCCGCAAGGTGGCCACTAAGAACTGCGAGCGCGCTGAATCCTTTGGCTATTCCACTGATGTCTGCTCCTATGCACGTAATGGTCTTGGTGCGGTGCTATCCGGGGACTTGGAGCACGACCCGGTGGGCGGTTTGCCCCGTCCAGACCTCCTGCTTATCAACAACTACTGTATGCCTATTGTAAAATGGTTTGAGGAGTTGAGCCGTTTCTATAAAGTGCCGCTCATCATTCTGGAGCAAGCCTTCCGCCATGACAGTTTGAACCCGCAGGAGAACGAGGAGTTGGTGCGCCAGGCTGCGCAACAGCTAAAGGATATTGTGGCTTTCCTGGAGGAATTCACCGGAACACGCTTTGACTATGACCGGCTGCAAGAGAGTGTAGCCATCAGCCTGAAGTGCAATCAACTCTGGCGTGAAGTACTGGAGATGGGCAAGCACATCCCTGCTCCCTTCACCTGTTTCGACTACTTCAATAGCCTGTTTCCTATCATGTGCCTCAAAGGCGAGCCGTCAACAGTGTCCTATTATCAGCAGCTTAAGTCTGATCTGGCAGAGCGAGTGTCCCGCAAAATTGGAGCCATTCCCCAGGAGAAATACCGCCTTTACTGGGACAACATTCCTATCTGGTTCAAGCTGAGGGAGCTCAGCCAGAAGTTCACTTCGTATAATGCCAGCCTGGTCACCGGTATATACCCCTTTGCCTGGGCTTTCACAGACCTGGACCCCAAGCAGCCTCTGGAGGGAATAGCCCGCAATATGGTTTGCTATGCCACTAATACTGGAATTAAAGGCCGGGCAGACTTCATCACAAAGCTGGTTCAGGACTTCTCTGTCGATGGCCTGGTGGCACAGTCCTCGCGGAGCTGCCGGTTTATGAATATAGGGCAATATGATATCATAAATCTGGTGACTAAGCGTACCGGGTGCCCTGCCGTATTCATTGAGGGCGACATGTGTGATGAGCGAGTTTACTCAGAGTCCGAGGTGGACAGCAAGATAGACGCTTTTATGGAACTGCTGGCCCAGCGCAAATGAGCCGGCTAATCTTTTGCCGTGGAGGCTGCTGTGAGCAATCAGAAAAAACAGATACCTGTAAAAGAGGGATTATTCACTTGGCCGTCTCCTGACCCCCACCTGTTGGGTAGCCGTTGTGTCGCCTGTGGGGAGGCCTTTTTCCCCAGAAGGCAAAGCTGCGCCAATTGTCAGGGCGAAAAAATGGAGGATATCAAGCTCAGCAAGACGGGCAAGCTATATAGCTTCACCACTGTGCGCTATCAACCTCCCCCACCCTGGCGGGGGCCTGAGCCATTCCGACCCTACCATGCAGCCATCATTGAGCTCCCCGAAGGGGTGAGGTTTCTCTCCATGCTCACTGATTGTGACCCAAATTCCCTCCAATTAAATATGGATGTAGAGCTGGTCATCGAGAAGCAGTATGTGGATGCGGGGGGCAACGAGGTGATGACCTACAAGTTCAGGCCTATCCAGAAATCCCATAGCTGATAGCCAGTTCTCCTCAAAGCCAAATTATCGGGGCGGTGCTGGGTGCCAGACTCCACCCCGATGAGCATCTATCAAGCCTGGCCAGAACCTCAGCTAACGCTTCCAACTGGGCAAGATAATAATCCTTAAACCGTGAACTCATATTCAGGAGATTCACCTCTCTTGTCTGTCATTGCCAGGCACAGAGTACCGAAGTCGTCATTGTTGTGAAAATGATTCTTTCAGCCCCCTTTATCCCCCACTCTTGGGGGAATGGGGAGGAAGGTTGGGGGGTACCCCCAAACCCCCTTGCCAAAGGGCAATCGCTGATACGGGCGACCACACAGGGTCGCCCCGACGGCCCAGACTTCTGCCGAAAGGGTTTTTACCCCTTTGGAATCCCCATCGTAAATAGCGGAGAGTCCAGAGAGGCTGAGCCTCTCTGGTGGGGACAGGGGGGAAGCGATGAGATTGCTTCGTCCGCCTTAGGCGGACTCGCAATGACCAGGAACCACTTTGCTTGCATGACACATCAGGATTTGTGCCACTATGAAAATCCGCGATTTAAGGTGTGCATTGGTGGCCCGACAATGCTAAAATACTGTTGAACCCTGTTTTAATGGAACAACTGTCCAACTCCGTGACAGACTCTGGGAAGGTGGCGCCACAATGAGTAAGGGAATCAGGTTTTACCAAGAGCCCCGACTGGATAAGCCAGATTTGGTAGCCGCCTGGCCTGGTATTGGTAGCATCGGCATAATCGCTCTCAATATGTTGAGGGAGGTGTTGGAGGCGGAACCATTTGCCGAAATTGAACCCTGGCGCTTTTCTTACCCCCACTCTCTTTCCATTAAAAATGGCGAACTTGAGAGCCTGAAGTTCCCTGAGAGCAAATTCTATTTCAAGAGAACGGGCACAAAGGATTTGCTGCTCTTCATCGGAGGAGAGCAGCCCAGCGAGGTAATGAAAGGCTACGAGATGACCAACCTCGTTTTGGACGTGGCGCTCAATCTTGGCTGTCAGCGAGTTTACACCGCTGCAGCGGCTGTCGCACCCATCCATCACACCCTGAGACCCAGGGTTTGGGCAGTGCCCAACAGGCAAGAACTGGTGGCTGAAGCGAGACGCTACCGCAATACCATTTTGATGGGAGACATGGAGGGGAGAGGTGGCCAGGGTGCTATCACCGGTTTGAATGGCCTGCTGCTGGGAGTGGCTAAGTCCAGGGGACTACCTGGCATCTGCTTGCTGGGTGAGATACCTATCTACATCGCTCAGTTTCCTATGCCCTATCCCAAGGCTTCCAAATCAATCCTGGAGGTGCTAACAGCCAATCTGGGACTTACCGTTGATTTGAGCAGCCTCGATGAGCAAGCTCAGGAGGTGGAGCGGAATATCGAGCGGTTCTATCACTTGATACCGGAAGAAGTAAGACAGCGGATCGATCAACTGAAGCATGTCGGCTATACCAAGGAGGAGAAGCCGGGGGTGATAACCGAGGAGGACAAAAAGAGGATACTGCAGGAGGTTGAGGAATTCTTCAAGAAGGGAGGCAAGCAGGATTGAGCGAGTGGCACAGCTTCAAAATCTATAGCACTCCCCGACTTCAAAATCCCTGCCTCATTGTGGGCTGGAGCCAGGATGTTGGCGGATTGGGGCCTAAGGCTATTGATTTCCTGATCCGCAAATTGCGCCCCCAGGAGTTTGCCCAGCTTAACCCAGCCGGTTTTTTCTCTCTGGCCGGTGTGCCTGTGGAGGGAGATGTACTCCAATTCCCCCAAAGCAAATTCTATTCCTGTGAAGAAAAAAACCTCTTGCTTTTTCAGAGCAGTGGCCCCGGTCAGTCCCACTACGAGTTTTTGATGCTGCTCTTGGATGTCGTTGAGCAAATTTGCAAGGTGAAGGAGTTTTATACCCTCGGTGGGATCATCTCCTTGATGTCCCATACCAGCCCCCGCAGGGTCTCATCTGTAGTCAACCAGCCCCAGCTCAAGAAACCGTTGGCAGAGTATGGCGTTAACACAAATCTGGAGTATGAAACTCCCATTGGTGCCAGGCCTACCTTAAGCAGCTTCCTTTTGTGGGTGGCTCAGAAAAGAAACATCGCCGGGGCAAATCTCTGGACCGAAGTGCCGTTTTATCTGGCTGCCCTGGAGGATCCCCGAGCCTGTAAACAGGTGCTTTCAGTTCTTGACCAGAGGCTTGACCTGGGGATTGATTTTGCTGAATTGGATCAGGAGATAGAGCAGCAGAACCGCCAGATAGCAGCGCTGAAGGAACAAGAAGGGGATGTCCACAGATACCTGACGATGCTGGAACGGGGCATCATGCTCAGCGAAAAAGAGAGCGAAACCCTGGCCAGCAAGGTGGCGGAGTTCCTGCAAAAAAGGGGCTGATGGGCACAATGGTTTTCGAGTCCGGCCTAGGGAGCAATCTTGTCTTTGCCGAACCGGACAGATTCAAAATAGCCCGAACTTTGAGTTGAAGTAAATGGACTACACTCAACATCAAATCGAGCGTGACAGAGAACTACATCGAAGCCTGAGGGAGCATGGGGATTGGCCTTCACTCCTCAAGAATAACGCTATTGCTCTTGCAGGCGCCAACTTCTGGGGATATACGGCGCAAGACCTTAGAAGCAGTATTGAGGTGTTGAGGGAAGTTTACACACCAAAATGGGTCAGGGATAAGCTGGAAATGGGAGAGAAGTCCCATCCGATTTAAACATCATTGCCTCTGCAATTTACCCTTACTCCATGAACGTATTCAGTGGCTTAAGACCTCTACTTAGACTGGGCACTAGCATTTATGCCCTAGGAGGGGTTAACCGGCTTACTATATATCAGGACAAGCAAGGAAACTCGCATCGCTATGAAGACCATATGGCGAAGCTTAGAGACAGGACTAACTTTGCAGCAGAGGCCTTGGACTTAGAGGTTCTTGCTGCTTTGCGACCTCACACAGCTACCCTTGCACTGGAACACGAGCTTGGTCTCTCAAAGGATCAGGCAAAGCCGGATGCTCACATCCGCTGGTTATCTGGGGGGGGGGAGATAGATGTCGAAATCAAATTAGCCAATATGCCGTTGTTTGAAAAAACGATGTTCTCGGTTGGAAATCAGCTAGAGGAGAGCCTCACCGAGCTTACAGGAAAGGGGGCATGGGAAATAGATATTTACTTGGGCAATCCCAAGAACAGCGCTTCATTTGTTGAGGCAGAGAAGACTGCGGCGAAAATCCTAGCTGGGGCGAAGGGCTCGAGTTTTGACTTCAAGGAGGGTGGTGTCCGGGTCAGAGGAAAGCGAGGGCGGAAATCTAAGCGCGGAACACTCGTCGATTACAGAGGCCTGGGCGTCTATGACCGCAGGCATAAAAGCTACCGCATTGCTCGAAATTGCATACAGAAGTCACTGCCCAAAATCCGAAGTCAATATCCTTTAGTTCTGATTATCAGGCCCTGGGACACCCCAGTGGAAGAGGACATGCTCCGACACTGGATGAAAACCGTGGTCCTGCCATGCGCGCACAGGAATGATAAGAGGGTTAGAAACATTAGTGAAATATGGTTTGCCTATCCAAATGAAGGACAAGGAATGAAAGCAAAGCCGTTTTTTTCTGCAAGATAACCAACCCATTCTATAGAAAGCCTAACCAATAGTCGTTGTGTGGGTGAAGTGAAACGAAATCCACCCTACTTTCTTGTCCTGGTAACTCATAAATGCTACCCGAAAATGGCGATTGGCCTTTGGCTGTCATTCTGAGCCCTTCGCCTTGGCTCAGGACAAGCTCCGCGAAGAATCTCTCCCTGCGGGAGCAAGAGACCCTTCACTTCGTTCAGGGTGACAATGAAACTTTCGATCGCTGATTTTAGGAAACCCGCTTTACTTGTCTAGACAACCCATACATGATATAATTTCATTGAATCATTATTCAATAATAGAGGGAAATTTCGATGGGCAAACTGACAAAGCTAACCAGTGGTGGGCAGGTCACTCTCCCCAAGGAAATCAGAGTCAAGACCAACATGCAGCCCGGTGATTTTGTTGAAGTCAAGCTTGACGAGGAAGGGCACATAATATTGACGCCCAAGAAGCTTGTGGACGCCAGCCAGGCCTACTTCTGGACTGAAGAGTGGCAGAAGGGGGAGCGCAAAGCAGATGAGGACATAAAGGCTGGCCGGGTGAAGAGGTTCAAGTCATCTGCTGAAGCAGTCAGGTATCTTGAGGACAAAACATAGCCGTGGAGATCATCTTCACCGAGCAATTTGAACAGGCATATGAGAAACTCACCAGTGTCGAGAAACGGAACGTTCGCAAGGCACTTACTCTTTTGGGTGGTAACCCCAAACACCCCAGCCTCCGTGTCAAGAAAATGGAAGGCAGAAAAGACATCTGGGAAGCTCGCTCTTCAAAGAGGTTACGCATGACTTTTGAGATGGCCGGGGAAATCATCGTCATGCGCAGTGTGGGAGAGCATGACAAACTCTTAAAGAAGCCCTGACCAGACAGGTAGGGTGGGTTGCGCTGCGCAACCCACCCTATAAGGAATAACTATGAAGCTTAGCTGTGGTGCACTGAAATCATTCGGAGAGAAGGCTACTGCGGGAGCCTTGAACCGCTACTTCGCAGGAAAGCCGTACTGTGTCCTTAAAGAGGTTAGCTTGCGTCAAGTCATAGAGGTCGAACAATCGGAATTAGACCCGGGGGAGTGGAATTACTATACGACTGCCGCCTTTGATTTTGTAGTATGCAGAAAAGACGAAGACAGATCCTGGGAAATTGTTATCGAGTTTGATGGACCGCACCACAAAGACCCTCTGCAGGCGCGAAAAGATTCCCTCAAGAACCGACTCTGTGTTGAGGTTGACCTTCCGATCATCAGAGTTGGTACCGAGGAGATACGTATCCGTGAGAATATGACGTTTCTGCAGTATATGCTGGATCTCTATTTCGGCGAGAAAGAAATGGAACGGCTCAAAGCCGAGGGAAAGGTTGCATCTGATGATGAGTTCTTCCCGGGTTATGGCTTCCCAGGGTCAGATGAGATCGACAGACGACTAATTATGAAGAGAGGACTTGCGCCAGCGGGACTGCTCTCATTCATTGAGCGAGATCAAGATGTTGAGGCCATATATTGGTATCGTATCCTTGATCAAGATACAAAAACAACTAGAATTGAAGTTTTGAGAGGTTGGAAATCGCCGCAGGTTGTCCTCGCCATTGAACGGACGGCTACAATAACCGCTGTTAACCCTGAGGTTAATGTGCCAGGGATTCATGAGTGGCATCTATCATCCGAACTTGCTCGTTTTCTGTGTCTTGAGGCTCTGGAAAAGGAACTAGATCGTAGGGGTTGGCCTTCTTTGTGACTCAGTCGTATAGGGTGGGTTGAAGTGAAAGGAAACCCACCATCAAGTAGATGTGATTAGCCTCCCAGCGCCCTCTCCAACCCACCGCGCCAGGCGTCGTCAACTTTAGCCAGAGGCAGGTCAAGGCAACCCTCAATAACGAAGCGCTTTCCCCCCACCACACCTAGTTTGGTCAGAGGAACTTTATATCTAGCGGCTATTTTCTCAAGCCGACGCACATTTCTGGGAGCCAGGGACACCACGATGCGGGACTGAAGCTCGCCGAACAGGGTGTTATCAAGCCTGCCATCCGCTGGCAACCGGCCCTTGAAGCCCAGGCTGCCCATTATGGCACTCTCGGCCAGAGCCACCGCCAGCCCGCCGTCGGAGCAATCGTGGGCAGAATGGAGCAATCCCTGGCGGATAGCTGTCAGGCAGGCGTGTTGCACTCTCTTCTCCAGCGCCAGGTCTATAGCGGGCCGCCCCTTCACCAGGCCATGTTCCAGGACCAGGTATTCGCTGCCCGCCAGGCCTTCGCCACTGTTAGGGCCTATCAGATAGACCAGATCGCCTGGCCGCTGGAAAGCGGCAGTGCAATGTTTGGTGACATCTTCCATCAAACCAAGCATGCCCACCACCGGCGTAGGATAGACAGCCTGGCCGCGGGTCTCGTTATAAAGGCTGACATTGCCGCTGATGACAGGAACCCCCAGGACACGGCAGGCGTGTGCCATGCCCCGGATACATTCTTTGAGCTGGTAATAGACGTCAGGTTTCTCCGGGTTGCCGAAGTTCAAGCAGTCGGTGATGGCCAATGGCTGAGCGCCACTGCAGGCCAGATTGCGGGCGGCTTCGGCTACGGCGATGGCACCTCCGGCATAGGGGTCGAGATAACAGATGCGGCCGTTGCCGTCAGTGGTTAGCGAGATGGCCTTCGCTGTCCCCTTTATGCGCAACACGGCAGCATCACTGCCCGGGGCCACTACGGTGTTGTTCTGCACCTGGTGGTCATACTGGCGATAGACGTATCGCTTATTGGCAATGTTGGGAGAGCCGAGCAGGCGCAGCAAAGCTGCTCCAGCCTGTGCACGAGCCAAATCGGGTAGGGTCGCAATATCAAATGACTGAATTTTCCTCAGCCAGGCGGGCTTGCGGGTGGGTAGGCGGTAGAGGGGAGGGTCACTGAGCAGCTTGATCGGCACTTCAGCCACTATCTTATTACCCTCCCGGATCCGTGCCAGGCCATCGGCGGTGACCTGACCGATGATGTCACAGCGCAAGTCCCAGCGATCAAAGAGAGCCTTAACCTTGTCCTCATAGCCCTTTTTGACGATGACCAGCATGCGTTCCTGAGACTCAGAAAGCATCACCTCATAGGGTGTCATGCCCTGCTCACGACGGGGCACTTTGAGCACATCAAGCTCCATCCCGCTCTCACCACGGGCGGCGCTTTCCACAGAGGCACTGGTGAGGCCGGCAGCGCCCAGGTCTTGCAGCCCCACAATCCAGTCGTGTTCTATTAGCTCCAGACAGGCCTCAATGAGTAGCTTCTCCAGGAAAGGATTGCCTACCTGAACGGCGGAGCGCAGTTCTTTCTGCTCCTCAAAAGTGCGGGAGGCTAGGCCGGAAGCGCCGTGCAAGCCGTCGCGGCCGGTGTCAGCGCCCACCAGCATCAGCAGATTACCCGGGCCGCTGGCGCGGGCGCTGGTGAGTCGTTTTGTGTCCATAAGGCCCAGGCAGAGGGCGTTGATCAGCGGGTTCTGGGAATAGACCTCATCAAAATAGATTTCACCGCCAACATCGGGGATGCCCAGACAGTTGCCGTAGCCGGCGATGCCACCCACCACACCGCCGAATAGGTAGCGGTTGTGTGCATCGGACAGTGGGCCGAAACGCAGCGAGTTCATCAGGGCGATGGGGCGGGCGCCCATAGTGAAGATGTCCCGCACAATGCCTCCCACCCCGGTGGCAGCCCCTTGGTAAGGCTCGATGGCGGAGGGATGGTTGTGCGACTCCATTTTCATCACCACAGCCAGGCCGTCGCCAATATCCACAGCGCCGGCATTCTCCTGCCCCACGCCGGTGAGAGTGCGCGGGGAGGTGCTGGGGAACATCTTGAGCAGGAGCTTGGAATGCTTGTAGCCGCAGTGCTCACTCCACAGCGAGCCGAACAGCCCCAACTCTACGGGAGTGGGCTCTCTGCCCAGCCGTTCCACTATCAGGTCATATTCCGCCCGGCTGAGGGCTACTTCGTCCAGAGTTTCTTGAGAGACTGGCATAATTAACACTCGCTTGTAATTTTAAGCCTGCCTACACTGGCCAGAGCAGGTTGCCGTCTGAGCCACCCAGCAAAGGCTCGCAGGCTCGCTCTGGGTGGGGCATCATGCCCAGTACGTTGCCCTGTTTGTTGATAATGCCTGCTATGTTATGCAATGCTCCGTTGGGGTTGGCCTGCTCGGTTATCTCCCCCTCCGGTGTGCAGTAGCGGAAGACCACCTGGTTGTTGGCCTCCAGCTCAGCCAGGGTGTCGGCATCGGCAAAATAGCAGCCCTCGTAGTGTGAGATGGGAATGCGCAGCACCTGTCCCTTACGATATCTTGAAGTGAACGGTGTGTCGGCGTTTTCCACCCGCAGATTGACCCACTGGCAGCGATACTGGAGGTGGCTGTTACGTAAAAGAACGCCGGGGAGCAGACTAGCCTCGCACAATATCTGGAAGCCGTTGCAGATGCCGAAGACCAGGCCTCCCTTGGCGGCAAAGCGCTCCACCTCTGCCATCACCGGAGAGAAACGGGCGATAGCGCCGGGGCGCAGGTAATCGCCATAGGAGAAACCGCCGGGGAGAATCAGACAATCGCATCCGCGGAGGTCAGTATCCTTGTGCCAGATGTAATCAGCATTCCGGCCCAGAACCGAGCCGAGCGCATAATGGCAATCGCCGTCGCTCCAGGTGCCGGGAAAGACAATCACGCCGTATTTCATAAGATTAAATCGTTGGTTGGCTCAGTGTGAAACAGAACTTTGAGCAGTGTTTCTCAGTTGAATTGGGGGAAATAATCCAGGTCTCCTTACGGGTGAAATCACCGTGTCTGAAACCCGTAATCAAAGCCGATTATATTCCCTTCTGCTGCGTCAAGTTGATATCTAAAAGGTCTATGCTTCTTAAATAAGGGGATGCATCTCTTGGTCATAACGATACCTTGTACATCCCAGAGTGGTCGCTGACCTGCATCAGAATACCAACACTTCCGAAAGGTCACCCCGGCAAACCTTTTCTCGTTAAGCTCCAGATGTTTTTCCACTGCTGATGTTGCTGCCTGGGCATCTGTAATGCGTAAGGCCATCCTGCCCCCTCCTAGTCTGGCTTCATCCGCGGCTGGCCTGCATTCCTGGCTCAGCCACCCAGAAGCCTGGTGACCACTTCGTTGATAGCCCGCCCATCGGCCCGGCCTTTGAGTTCGGCGACGAGACGGGGCATCACTTTGCTCTTATCTCTGGGGCCGGAGGCACCCGTTTCCTGTATCACTTTGCGCACGTGAGCCTCCAGTTCCTCCGCTGACATAGACTTGGGCAGATACCCCTGGATTACCGCCAGTTCGGCCTCTTCGGAGGCCACCAGGTCCTGGCGGCCACCTTTTTGAAAGGCCTCTATGCTCTCCTTGCGACGGCGAGCTTCCTTGGCCAGCGCCCCCAGAACACCGTTATCATCCAGTGTTACATTTGCACCCTGGGCGATCTCAGCATTCTTAATCTCGGCCAGCACCATGCGGATGGCAGAGCGGCGCACTTTGTCGCCACTCTTGACCGCCTGGTAGAGGTCGGCTCGCAACTTCTCTTGTAGGCTCATCTTACTCCGGATACAAAGGGAAGCTAATTTCTTTAGCGCATTGCGCTACGAGTACGAGCACTCTTGCGCCGTTTGGCGGCTTCCTTCTTCTTGCGTTTGATGCTGGGCTTTTCGAAGTACTCACGCCGGCGAGCCTCGGAGAGTATTCTATCTTGCTGCACCTTTTTATTAAAGCGTCTCAGTAAACTCTCGAAGTTCTCGTCTTGATTGGCAATTACGTTAGCCAGATGACATCCCCCCTTTTTAGCGAGAAAAATCTGCCGTAAAACTGCTTCATTTTATCTTTCCAAACGGCGAGTGTCAAGTGTTTTATGTGGCCGAAACTAGCGCCCCAATTTCTCTCCTGACTGCAGGGGAAGGGTGGGGGTGAGATATTGAACTAAGGACTGGCTATGCCTGGAGGGGCATCTGCCACTCTTTCCCGGCACGTTGGTTCTTTCGACATAATGGGGGAATATCAGTATCAAGAGCAATCTTTTTAGGGTTATAATGAAAACATAGCATGTTACAGCAATCGCAAGGAATAATCTCTCCAGCGCGCCCCTCCATCACCTTCTTCGGCCAGAAGGGATCAGTAATCAGTTGCCGCCCGATAGCCACTAGATCGGCCTTGCCCTTCGCCAGAATATCTTCAGCCACCTCCGGCGTATTGATGCGGCCAACAGCAATCACCGGCACATGTACTTTCTCCTTAATAGCCGACGCCAAATGAACAAAGGTCCCCATAGGTTGTGCCTTGGAAGGGCTGATATAAAAGCGGTATGGACGATTGACGCTGACACCCACTGAGACGTCAAGGCAGTCAACGCCGACCTTCTCCAGTTCCAATGCGTAGGCAATGCTATCAGCAATCGTAACCCCACCGGGGCAATCGTCCTCGGCACCCAAACGGAAGAAGATCGGATAGTCCGGGCCTACAGCTCTGCGTATGGCCTCTATACATTCAAGTCCAAAGCGCATACGTTTTTTAAGGTCACTACCATACTCATCATTACGGTGATTGCTGGCTGGAGAGAAAAACTCGTGACCCAGGTGTCCGTGGGCTCCGTGGAACTCGATAAAATCGAAGCCAGCTTCTTTTGCCTTGGCTGAAGCAGCCGCAAATTGTTCTAGGATCCACCTGATTTCCCCCCGTGTCAGCTCGCGCAGCTCCCGGCCAGGACGAGTGTAGAGTTTGTGGAATCCCGGCTTGGTTGGCTCTAGCTTAGGTGAGGGAGCGACCCATTCTTCTTTCTGTCGTATAGGTGCAGGATGAGGAGTTCCTGAGGGATATCTATTAGTGAACCATAGCTGCGGTCCTATCTTTGCGCCATGTTTATGCACATCCTCAACAAGGTGTCCCAGGATGTCAACAAAAGCGGCTACAGAGCCAGGCTGCCCCCATACCTCGTCGTTGGTAAAACGAGTCACCGAAATAACACCCATGATTAGTGTGCCAGTGCCACCTATAGCGCGCTCCACATAGTAGGGACTTTCCCGATCGACATATTCCGGGCTTTGTTTATCCAGGCTTGGCCTCCTAAAAACAGCCATAGGTGGCAGAACAATGCGATTTTTCAGCTCCATGCCACGGATTGTTATGGGTTCAAATAGTTTCACAGCCCTACCTCCTAAATTACACTCCTGAGCCTGAAACGCTTATCTGGTATATCTAGCATCTTACATGTAGCGGATTCTATCGAAAATAGCTGTTTCAACTTCCAGCCCCACTCCAAAGGGGCTTGCCACTTGTGGAATCCCCCTTAAGAACAGCCTAGTATCTATCCCTCTCCCGAAGGCAGGGGAGGGGCAGGGGTGAGCAATACCAACCTGGCCATCACCTTCCCAATACTATTCCTGCCGGGTCTATCTCCTGTCGCAATATTCTTAAGTCTTCCTTGGTGGGCTCAGGGCTTGTTTTTCTTTTATCGGGAATAAGAATCTCAAAACTGCTGTTTCCCTTTACTTCCTCCACACTTATGCCAGGATGCAATGAGACCAACTTAAGCCTTTTCGTTTTTTCGTCAAAGCCATAAACACCTAACTGAGTGATGACCCTATATGGCCCTGTGCCTCTGGGCAAGCCCACTCTTTCTCTGGCCCCTGGCCCATCCAGGTAACCGGGGGTGGTTAAGAAATCGAGCTTTTTGACGAAAGACCGCTTCGATTGATTGGCAATGATGATTACCAGCCTTTGTGAGAAGGAGCCAACATCATTAGCGCCACCACTGCCGGGCAAGCGAACCTGAGGCAGGTCGTGGTTACCTATGACTGTAGTATTGATGTTGCCATACCTGTCCATCTGGGCACCACCAAGGAACCCGTAGTCTATATACCCTGCTTGCGAAAGAGACATAACATCATGCATACTGGAGGCAGCTACCGCTCGGTAGAAGGTTCTAGATTCACCGACTGAAATTGCCAGTTCAGGCATCTGAGGCCCTATCCCACCAGCTTCAAATACCATAAGCAAATTGGGAGCATGTGTCTTCTGAGCCAGCGTGGTGGCAATTATGGGAAGCCCCGTGCCTACGAAGACGGATTTTTTATCTTCTAACACCCTGGCGCCATTGACTGCCAGGAACTCTCTTAAATTATACTTACCCTCTTCTATTCCTGTGATTGCCATTTCCCCTTAGACCTCCTTGCTCGACAGGTTTAGCTCTCTTTCCGCCAAGGAGCGGTCATTGGTTCTTGGAGGAACTCTCTCCTCTTCAAATACCTCATCCTCTTTACACCACCGCAGAGTTTCAAATAGTCCTCAAAGCAATCAACGCTGAAGACATATTTCTGCAGATATTCGTTAACCCCTTCTGGGGTTCTGGAAAGGCCGAGCCATTCAGCTATGTGGTCTTCGTCATAGTAATACCTGCCAGGCATCTCACAGGGATGTGAGCCATACGGGGTTTCCACCACAGCATCTACCACGAGAAAGGGTATGCTTGTTCTCCAGGGTTGCCTTCGGATGAGTTCGTTATCCACTATTTTTTCCGTAGTTATTATTAGCCTTCGGGCACATCTGGCAAGCTCAAAGTCTTCCACAAGGTTACTGTCTATTTGGGCATTACCGTAGACATCACAGCGGTGGACATGAATAAAGGCTACGTCGGGATAAGCTGCAGGAATAAGAGTTATTGGGTTACCGCTAAAGGGGTCTTCAATCACTTTACAAGAGCTATATTTGAGAGTATCAGTACCCAGTAAATTGCGACTGGGTATAAAGGGGAGACCCATCATGGCAGCCAGCCATCGCCACTGGTAGGCGCCATTGCTGGTCTCTGCAACTACCTTGCACTGGCCGGTTTGCACCATCCTCCTTGAGCCAGGAGACAAACCTCTTAGCTCATGGCCAAAAGAGTAGGCTGCCTCTACCCTGTCTACACAACTGGAAGACACTAACAGGTCGAGATCATGAACAGCCGTCTTGCCAGCCATGATCAAATTGCGTTTCCTTTGCCTGATTATCTCATAGACGATAGCCATTGAGATTCTGGTGTGGCCAAAACCACCGGAGGCTATAAAATCACCATCACGGACGAACCTGGAGACAGCTTCTTTAACCGAAATGGTCTTGTCTTTTAACTCACGGGACTTATTCTTGAGCACCCACTCCCTTGCTTTATCCGGGTCATGCCAACCTATGAGCTCTCCCATGCCTTCTTGTAACACGTCCACTTGTTCTGCTCCTTAAATTGTTAGGATATGTGTCATGTATCTAAGTCTTGGAAACAACTTGTATCAATACCAATCGCCATTCAGTGCCGTGCAATTCTACCGTGTCCCATAAGGCGTTCTTTCTAACGACTTGCTGGGATTGGTAATCAAGGAACTCATAATAGCCTTTTCCCGACTTCTTGGCAGCTATTTCCCTTGATAAAGATATGAGCTGTGTGTAAGGTTGGTACATGGGATCAAGAAAAAGATTTTTCCCTACCTGATTGGCATCAATATCGTACAGCACGCGTCCATTTGTTTGCATTGCCCAGATATAATATGGCGTATTCTGGACTGCCGGGGAAATAATATTACCGAGCAGTGCTTCGGGCTTGAACAAAATACTGACTGACCCTGTTACAGTATTTTTAGATGAAAAAATTGGATGTTCTATGTCCACGGCATCAAACCCTTCTACCGCCCGGAAAGTCTGGCTCAATACAGGCTGTTGCGTTTGGTATAAACGGATCACAGCATCTTGCTGACTGACATCCGAACCTTCATACTCGCTATAAGAAGATGGCTCCATGACCAATATCTTGCCCGTCGGGTCTATGGTACAGCTATCCACCGCATACGGGTGTTTCGCCGTCAGATCACCTAGAACACTGCGAACCGAGGGGTCTGTCAGCGACACGTCAGAAAGCTTTTTGGCAGCACCGGCCATGTCCTGGCCCAAACGATTCAGGGCAGATTGGACCTCTTGCTGAACTCGATTGAGTATTGTCTCTGTCTGGTCCTTGTCTTTTCCGCCACATCCGAAGGAGGTAATCAAGACTATTGCCATAAGTAGAAACAGTAATTTTTTCATTCTCATCACTTTCCTTCGAAAACAACTCTTTCAACCCCCTTGATCCCCCAAGATTGGGGAGAATTGTAGCGGCGAGTCTTGCACTCGCCTGCGGGGGCGTACCTGTGCCCCCGCTGAAGGGTAATCGACGATATGGGCGACCACACAGGCTCGCCCCGACGGCCCAAACCCCCGCCTAAGGGGCAGTGCCCCTTATGGAATCCCCATTTTCGTGCTCCGTGGTTGAAAATAGTTTTTCAACCACTGTCCTGCTGGCCAGTCGACGAGAAGTGTTTCTCCAGGGCAGCGATATCTCCTGGGAACTCCTTGTCCTGAGGCAATTCGGGGAGTGCTATACTCGCTTTGTCTCCGTCCGCTTTCCTCAGGGTGAGGGTTTTGGGGCCAACTGCGATGCACAGGGTCTGCACGAATAGCAACCTCCCCTTCCACAGTCGCCTCTATTTTACTATAGTGAGTACCACTGGTAAAGGAATGACGCTGGCCTTCCGATTATCAAGTAGACGGGAATTGAGCGAGGTCGCTCCTGCTTTTGCCTCGGATTGAACAAACCGACAAGGCGTTGCAGACCGACCGCCAGGGGAGTTCTTCTCTGAGCCTGGCCCAGCTTCCGGGAGCGTTTTTTAGGAAAATAGGAAAAGGTGTCTTCGGCATATGCTCTGGCGGCGGCTCAATTCGAACGTTAAATCACCGCCAAACCCGCGCAAGCAGCTTACAAGCTCAGAGCTTTCAAAGAATATGAAAAAAGCAAGAATTCTTGGTGGTCATTGCGAGAAGTCTGCCATAGGCAGACGACGAAGCAATCTCAAAGTAAGAAGGGGACTGCTTCTTTCCACCAGATTGCCACGCCCGCCTGGGGCGGGCTCGCAATGACGAGGGACAGAGGCCAGGCTTCAGGCGCTTTTGCTCTGCGCTGCCTTCTCTCTGAGCTTGGCGTACTCCTCGGACACCCTTTGCTGTATCTGCTCAATCAGCTCGTCTGTGAGGTGCCTGAATCTGCCCTGTGCCTTGATATAGTCTTTGACTGGTTTTAGCTGGGGCAGCTCCGGCTTCAAAATATAGCGTCCATTCTCTATTTCGTAGAGGGGGAATATGCCTGTGCTAACGGCCATCCGGCCTATCTTAATGGAAACTTCCGGGCCTGTGCGCCATCCTGTGGGACAGGGTGAGTAAATATGTAAATAGGCAGGGCCGTTGACTTGCTTGGCTTTCCGCACCTTCTTAATCAGGTCAAGAGGAAAGCTGGGGCAAGCGGTAGCTGCGTAGGGGATATCGTGGGCGGCGGCTATGGCTATCATGTTTTTCTTCCAGGTGGCCTGTCCCATCTTGACCTTGCCCGCTGGCGAGGTGGTGGTTGAGGCTCCGAACGGGGTGGCCGAGGAGCGTTGAACGCCGGTGTTCATATAGGCTTCGTTGTCAAAACACACATAGATGAATTTGTGGCGTCGCTCCATAGCGCCAGAAAGGGCCTGAAGCCCGATATCGGCAGTAGCCCCGTCTCCACCCATGGCCACTACTGTTATCTCTTTCTCGGGACGTTTGTTTTTTCTCTGAAGCACCTTTAGCCCAGCCTCTATTCCCGAGGCTACCGCCGCTGTGTTCTCGAACAGTGTATGTATCCAGGGCACTTGCCAGGAGGTATAGGGAATCTGCGAGGAGACGATCTCCATACAGCCTGTGGCGTTGGCAATAATCACATCGCGACCCAGCGCCTTGCACACCAGTCTGACCGCCAGAACCTCGCCACAACCCACGCAGGCGCGGTGTCCCGAGGCAAAATTCTCCTCTATGGGCAGTGGAGGTGCTGCCTGCATTTTTTGAACGGCCATTATTCCCTCACCCCGATCATCTCGTAGTATTCTGTAGCACCCTGTGCAGCCAGCTTCTGGCCTTTTCTGACCATATTTTCAAAATCAGCCACTGAAATATCCCGGCCCCCCAGGCCACCCACAAAGCTGACTATCTGGGGTCGCTCCTTCAGGTGGTAGAGGGCGGATTTTACTTCAGAGCAGACTGGCCCTCCGGGGCCGCCTACAGAGAGGGAGCGGTCAAGCACAATAAGCGTCTTGGCCATTCTGACCGCCTGCTGAAGCTCTTCAAAGGGGAAAGGCCGCCACAGCCGCAGTCGCACCTGGCCCACCTTCTCGCCTTGCTGTCTTAGGCGGTCGACGGCCACCTTGGCTGTCTCGGAGAAGCTGCCCATGGTCAAAAGCAGGGTATCGGCCCCTTCAGAGGCATATGTTTCTACTGGGGAGTACTGACGGCCAAAGCGCCGATTGAACTCTCGCCATACCTCCAGAATGACCTCTTTGGTTGACCTCAGAGCGACTTCCTGGGCCTTCTTGGCCTCGGTGTAGATAAAGGGAGGGCCATAGGCACCCAGGGTAACCGGCTTATCCGGGTCTAAGGCGAATGGGTAGTGGTAGGGAGGCAGGAAATCATCTACTTCAGCCTGCTCAAGCGGGTAAAGAGGCTCCACCATGTGTGAGAGGTGGAATCCGTCCAAATGTACCATAGTAGGGAATAGCACCCGGTGGTCCTCGGCGATGCGGAAGGCACACAATGTCAGGTCAAAGGCCTCTTGTCCGTTCTCAGTGAAGATCTGAATCCAGCCGCAGTCGCGAGTGGCCATAACATCGGAGTGGTCACCCCAGACATTCAACGGGCCAGAGATGGCTCGGTTGGCAACTGCCATAACCACAGGCAGCCTGGATGATGAGGCCACGAAAAGCACCTCATGCATCAGTTCCAGGCCCTGTCCCGCAGTGGCGGTAAAGGTGCGTGCCCCTACCGCTGAGGATCCCAAACAGGCACTCATTACTGAATGCTCTGATTCTACCGGTATATATTCAGCGTCCAGCTCTCCATCGGCAACCAGCTCAGCCAATCGCTCTACAATGTGGGTCTGAGGGGTGATTGGGTAGGCTGCTATCACTTCAGACCGGGCCAGCTTGGCGGCCTCGGCTATGGCGAAGGAAACCTCCATGCCAACTCTTTTGGCCACTATTCCCCCTCCTCAATCATGTGGATGGCGCTGGTGGGACACTCCTGGGCACAGATGCTACACCCCTTGCAATAATAGAGGTTGGCCTCATAATAGCCATCATCTCGCTGATGGACAGAGGCGTCGGGGCAGTAAGTGTAACACAGGCTACATTTGATGCACTTGGTAAAGTCCCAAACGGGCTGGCGCGACCGCCAGTCGCCGGTTTTGTACTCACTGGCGCTGCCCGGCTCAAGTACCGCGCAGCCTATTTCCAGGTCACGCCAGGTCAATTCTTCCGGAGCTTTCTTAGGCATGTTGCCTCTCCGCTATTTGAGTTTGCTCAAAAGCCTGGCGCATCGCCTGGGCATTTCTCTCTGCCAGAAGGCCGAAACGGTGTTTGAGAGGCTCTGCCAGAGATTCCAGGGTTATTATTCCGGTAGCCTTGAGCAGAGCGCCAACCATCGTGGTATTGGTAATAGGGACGCCCAGTACTTTGAGAGCGATGCTGGAAGCATCAACAATGGCCACTCTGTATTTGTTATCCAGGTTCTGCTTTATCTCTGCCAGCGATTTTTTGGTGTTGACGATGAGGGTGCCGCCTTCTTTGAGGCCGGCGGTTACCTTGACGATGCGCAGTAGACTGGGGTCAAGCACTACCACTACATCAGGTTGTCTGATGTCTGCCCTGATCTTGATAGGCTCTTCACTCAAGCGGAGGAAAGCCAGTACCGGTGCCCCGCGGCGTTCCGGACCAAAACTAGGGAAGGCCTGGGCATACCTCCCCCCATTTATCGCTGCCAGGGCTACCAACTCCACCGAGGTGACAGCGCCCTGCCCCCCTCTGCCATGAAATCTAATCTCAAGCATTTCAAAAATATAGCCCCGGCTGGGGGCCCAGCCAAGTGGCGAGTTAATCTTGCCACAAAAAGACACCGATGTCAAGTCTGGGTAAGCGTCCTGTTCTAACTATTCTTGGAGTGCCTCTATCTCTGCAATGCGCTCCTGGAAGCGCCACTGCCCGGCTTGTTTCACCATGCGGTCATGGTAGCGCCCGAATGCCAAAATGAAGACCTTGCCTTCGCTCTCATCCACACGGAGGAAATAGCTTTCCACGGTTGCCTTGTTCTTTCCCCTGAGCTTGATGATTGGTTCAATTATGAGATGCTTGTGGTATTTATCGGGGGCTCTGGTATGACTGGCGATGAAATTGGCCAGGGCTGCCTGGCCCTCATGTCTGAGGCTGACGCCAGTCTTCCTGAAACGGAGCTCAAAGGTGCCGTCTTCAGTGAAGAGGCTTATCCACTCCTGCTCCAGGCCGTAGTCGATACTATGGCCGTAGCGGTAGAGCGTCTGAAGGATGGCCTTATCCTCCTCCAGAACCTCCAGCCGCTTTGCCAGTTCCTCTGCAGTCGGGGCGCCTAGCTTGCTCATACTGCCCTCCTCTTTCTGACCAGGCATCAGGTCGCTCCGCTTCCCAAAACGGCGACTCTGACGATAATCTTACTACTCTGTGTGGCAGCCAACAAGACGCCATGTTCATGAGCCAGAGGCTGAGGAGAGCATTTAGCAACGCTTTTGCTTTTCAACCCCAAGATAAAGGTGAAGCCTCTAAAGCTGCCGCCCCGGAGAAGCCGGGATGAGATCGCCTGCCAGTGGGAGTTCAGTATTTAGCTGGCTTGGTTGAAAAACAAGCCTGTGGAGAGTATCATTATGATTGAGCCCCTGTAGCTCAGGCGGATAGAGCACCAGCCTCCGGAGCTGGTTGCGGGCGTTCGAGTCGCCCCAGGGGTACCAGACCCCCTTCTTAATTCCGGTAGACGCAATGGAATTGCTTTCAAGATAGGTGTTTCAACTCCCAGACAGTATGTATAATACGTTTTGTCACAGCGCCTGATGACGTTTAATTAGCTTGTCAATGGCACTGGCTGCCCTCTGGATGGAAGGGAAGAGAGGTATCTCAGCCTCAGAGCACATTCGCTGTACCTCAAAAGCTGATTGGCAGGCTTGGGGAGAGTAAGCGGCATAGGCAGCGAGTGCGGCAGGCTTGCCAACTTCTTTGACAGCCTTGATCATCTCAGCAACTGCATGCTCCATAAGCTGAGGTGGGGCACCGGGGCCAACTTCAAATCCTAGATGCACGATAAGCAGATCGACATTGTTCCAATTACCGATAACTCTGATACCATGGCCTATCTCCGGGGGATTGAGCGTGTTGCCGGAGATGTCTACCGGGTTCCTGAAGATATTGCCTGCCACCGGAGTGAATTTCTTGAGTTCATCTCTGATATCGTTGGGGAGAGCGGGCAGAATTAGCCCGGAATGGAAACATTCATCCGCAGCTTGAACCGTAACGCCTCCACCCAGGCCGATGGCCGCCGTTTTTCTGCTAGCGGGCGGTTTCATATACAATAAGGCCAGGGCTATGTCTATGCACTCGTCAACGGTACTGGCCCGTATGGCTCCAGCTTGTTTGAGAAGGCCATCCCAGACCTCTACAGAGCCGGCCATTGAGCCTGTGTGGCACAGGGTAGCGGCAGCACCGACTTCGCTCTGCCCTCCTTTGTACACTATCACCGGCTTGGCCTGAGCAGCAGTCCGGAGTGCCTGGAAGAATCGCTTGCCCTCTCTCACTCGCTCAATATAAGCGATGATGACTCTGGTATCCGGGTCCTGGGCAAAATATTCCATAAGTTCAGCTTCATTTAGGTCTAAAGCGTTGCCATAGCTGATTACTTTACTAAAGCGGATGCCACGCTCTGCCGCTGCATACACTAGCTGGCCGGCATGTCCTCCACTCTGGCAAAGCACTCCCACCGGCCCGCTTTCTCGTGGGAAGTTTGAGCCGAAGGCGATTCCAACAGCAGGGCAGTAGAGTCCAAGACAGTTGGGTCCCAGGAGTCTGACCCCGCTCTGGCGAGCTGCCCGCAAGAGCTCTTGCTCAAGCTCACTCCCGCCCTTGGCTTCACTCTCTCCAAAACCAGCGGTGAATAATGTCGCCAGCTTGACCCCTTTAGCTCCACAATCCTTGAGTACCTCAATAGCAGCCTGAGCTGGTACCTGGAGGAAGGCATAATCCACCTGCCCAGGGATGTCTTTGATGGAAGTGTAAATCTTGAAACCCAACACCTCGCCCCCACGAGGACTAACTGGATAGAGCTTGCCCCGGAAGCCATTCTGCACTATGTTGCTCAGGAAAATCATGCCACGAGGTTCGGCTGAGGCACCAACTATGGCGATTGACTTGGGGTGGAAGAGGGAATCCAACTCGTTATGATTCACGCTCTTTATTATCTACCCATGGGTTTACACTGTCAAGGCGACTAAGCGGGTGGTCTCTTGGAGGACGTAGGGGCGATTGGCCAATCGCCCCTATGGTCGATGGCCCTGCCTCCGATGTCTCGTGCTTTACTCTACGTCGGTCTTCATTAAATCTTCAAAGGTCTCGCGGCGTCGGATGAGCCGGGCTTTGCCCTCTTTCACCAGGACGATGGCCGGTTTGAGGGCGCAGTTATAGTTGCTGGCCATGGCTAGGCAGTAGGCTCCGCTGGCAGGCACGGCGATAAGGTCTCCAGGCGAAAGCCGTGGCAACTCAATATCTTTAATCAGGACGTCGCCCGATTCGCAGTATTTGCCCGCCAAGTTTACTACCTCTCTGTCTCCCCCGCTCACCCGGTTGGCCAGCACCGCTTCGTATTTGGCCTCATAGAGGGCGGGACGGATGTTGTCAGCCATGCCCCCGTCCAGCGAGACATACTTGTGCAGGCCGGGGATTTCTTTGCAGGCCCCGGTGCGGTAAAGAGCCACCCCCGCCCTCCCCACAATGGCCCGTCCTGGCTCCAGCACAAGTCGTGGCAGTTCCAGACCTAGCCGCTGGCAGCCCTGGTGAAGGGCATTCACTATGGTCTGGGCATAATCAGCTATTGGCGGGGCGGGATGCTCAATTAGATATTGGATGGCGAAGCCACCCCCTGGGCTAAGCTCTTTCAGGGTGAAGCCGTGACCTTGCTTCATCCGGGCGGCGAATTCCAGCACCAAAGCGATGGCCTGCGCATAGGGCTGTGTCTCGAAGATGGGAGACCCCAGGTGGCAGTGGAGGCCCACCAGGTTGAGCTGTGAGGAAGCCAACGCCTGGGCTACGGCCTTCTCGGCCTGGCCGTCAGGCAAGGAAAAGCCGAACTTGCTATCTACCATTCCGGTGGTGGTGAACCGGTGGGTGTGGGGGTCCACCCCGGGGCAGAGGCGCAGCATGATGTCCTGGCGCTGTTTTCGCTCCTCGGCCAGTTTCTGAAGTAGAGTCATCTCATGGAAGTTGTCCACCACCACCCGGCCGATGCCCCATTCCAGCGCCATCTGGAGTTCTTCGGCCGTTTTGTTGTTGCCGTGAAAATAGACCCGGCCGGGCGGGAAGTTCACTGAGCGGGCGATGGCCATCTCTCCGCCTGAGACTACATCCAGCCCCAGCCCCTCCTCATGCAGGATTGAGGCCAGGGCGCGGTTGAGGAAGGCCTTGCTGGCATAGATCACCAGACTGTCCGAATGTCGCTGTCCAAACTCCTGCCGGAAGCCGGCGCATTGCTGGCGCAGGGTGGCCTCATCAAAGATATATAAAGGCGTGCCATATTGGGTGGCCATCTCCGTGGTGTCGCAGCCGCCGAGGAACAGGTGATTATCTTTCACCCGGGCGGTGATGGGGAAAAGCCTGAGTTCAGGCAGTTCAGACACTGAGAAACTCCTTAGCTCGAGTGGCCACATTATAACGCAGGCGATTAAGCCAGGCAAGCTCAGCGGGCGGGCACCAGTCCCTCTCGTTTCAGCTTTGCCAGATGTGCCTGTAGCTGGGCTTTGGCCAGGAACCTCAGATGCCAGTCCAGTTCCGGGTAGATTTCACTGATTAACTGGTCAATATCTTGTATCCCCCGGTTGAACAGGTCAAGCACCTGACCTTCCCGTTCCAGGCGGTGCTCTATAAGCTCTTCGATTTTGCGCCGGGCAGCCCGGATGGGTGGGCCGTGCCCCGGGCAGATCAGCTTGATGTCGTAGTCCAGCAAACGGCGCAGCGAGGCGATGTACTGGGCCATATCGCCCTTGGGAGGCACGATGGCTGTGGTGCCCAATCCCAGGATGTGGTCTCCTGAGAAGAGCACCTTTTGCTGGGGCAGGTAGGCACAGAGGTGACCGGCGCTGTGCCCCGGCGTATGCACCAGCTCAAGCTCCAGGCCATTCAGCGACAGACAGTAGTCACCCTTCACTACCAGGTCAACGGGGTGGCTGAGCCGGGCTGCCTCCAGAGAGTGGGCCACGATAGCAGCGCCCGTAGCCTGCTTTATCAGGGCGGCACCCCCGGCGTGGTCAACGTGGTGGTGGCTGAGGATAACATAGGCTGGACGGATGCCCAGGTCCTGAACATATTTGAGGTCAGAGGCCACCAGGTCGGGGTCATCCAGCCCGGAATCGAATATGACGGGTGTCTGGCCTGCTATCAGGTACACGTTGGGGCCAGACAGACCGGGGAAGATTACCCGGCTGGTGGGCAGCAGGTGCACAAAAGGCGCAATTTCCACCCTATTCTCCGTTCCTGTCAATGCTAGCAGCTAAATGGCGGAAGGTCAAGTTGGGTAGTTGAAAGTGGCTTCCCGATTCATTCATATAGATGGAGCTACAGGCATGATTTTTAGGTTTGTGTTCACGTCGGACCAGGTCCAGTCCATAGTCCAAAAAGGCTATTTTGTCACACAGTTATGTTTCAAGGTTGATAGATTTCTGCATTATCGTCCTTGCCAACACCAATTTTCAATTATGTGCGTAAAAACAGACGTTGACAAGTCAAGAGCATTAGTATATCATTATAAATGATATACTAACAATGATATATTAATAGCAAAGTTCAGCATGTGAGCATAATAAAGGTAACAGCGTATAGATGCGGGAGGTGCAATCATGAATGGGTTCCAAGGGACAGAACCCAGGAACCTCGCGTATGCCCTAAATGTCATAACCCATACTGGAACAGGCCCAGGAAACGGTTAAGCCAAGGGAGGGATAATGAGTGAATTAATTGCTAAATTGCCTGACCCTTATTATAAAACAGAACGCGGCGCCGCCTATCTTGGTGACGCGCTTGAACTAATCAAAGGTGTCCCCGACGAGCGAATTAACCTCATAGTGACGTCTCCTCCTTTTGCGCTCAATAAGAAGAAGCCTTACGGCAATGAAGACGCAAGTCAGTATGTAGAATGGTTCAAACCATTTGCCAAGGAGTTCTGGCGAGTATTAGCCAATGACGGCAGTCTGGTGATACATATCGGAGGCAGTTGGAACAGAAAGCAGCCTACCCGGTCTCTCTATCATTTCGATCTGCTATTTGAACTGTGCCGACCGGAGCCAGACAACTTTAAATTCTATTTGGCGCAGGACTTCTATTGGTTCAATCCGGCAAAGCTGCCGGCTCCTGCTGAATGGGTTACAATCCGGCGGGTTCGTGCAAAGGATGCTGTTGATCCTATCTGGTGGCTTTCAAAAAGCCCTTTTCCAAAAGCAGATAATCGTCGCGTTCTGGCGCCTTACAGTAAGGCAATGTTACGCCTCATTGAACAAGGATACAATGCGGGTCCCAGACCTTCTGGGCACAACATTTCTCAGAAGTTTCAGAAAGACCATGGTGGTTCAATTCCACCGAATCTATTAGCAATTTCGAACACTGACTCCAATGGTGGCTATCTCAACTCATGCAGACGCTCTAACATCGTGCCTCACCCAGCACGATACCCCATAGCCTTACCCGAATTTTTCATCAAATTCCTGACCGAGGAAGGTGACATGGTACTAGACCCATTTGCAGGCAGTAATGCCACCGGCCGTGCCGCAGAGAACACCAAGCGCTTTTGGTTGTGTTTTGAGAAGAACCAAACTTACCTCGATGGATCCAAATTCAGATTTGAATCGGTAAGCAAACCTCAACTGCTTTCTAGCGCAGTTTAATATATTTAGTTTAGGGCCTATTTCGTAAAGAGAGGACAATTGTCCTCTCTTTTTTCTTTCCATTGCTAGATTGGTTAGTAACGAGTTAATATTATGTTGTTAACCAAATTAAAACAGGTTATTGACAGGTTGCAGTATTTTATGTTATCCTTTAGTAAACACTTGATCAAAGGAAGGTGAGTTCCATGGCAAGGAAAAACGAGTCAAAGAAGGAGGCGTTCCGAAGACTTGCTACCCATAGAACCAATGCTGTCTTGAGCCGTCTATGCATTTTGGGACATTGCTCGAATCCGCAGCTCTATGAATATACTCAAGAAGATGTTAGGAAAATGTTTCGCGCTATCGAAGCCGAGGTCAGGGCAACGAAAGCAAAATTCGTTAATTCCAGTAAGTCGGACTTCAAGCTGTAGGCTTTGCGAGAAGAAACTAAGCTCCATAAACAGGAGGCGAAATGACAGGCAGTTTGTCCGGCGATCAGGTAACAAAGCTCTTTTCAATGCGCTCAGCTAAAGATGTCGAAGCTTTTCTTCAGTCCCTGATCGGTGTAACTCTCGATAGATGGGATTGGTATCCTCTGGGAGGGCGGCGCAATAATGCAGGCAGTGTAGAATTAGTAACCGAGCCTGGGCCGCCCATTATTGAGCGTATCACCAATGGAATAGATGCTATGCTTGAATTTGGCTTCCAGAAGGCAGGCTGCCCAGACATGGGACCAACTTCTCCTCGAGCAGCAGCCGAACAGTGGTTTGGTATCAAAGGAGGCACTCTTAGCGAACTTAGAGAGGACCGAACGTTAATTAGCCAGCTGGCGCCCAACGTAGAGGTAGAGGTATACGATTCCGGGGAACCAAAAGCCCCCACAATCAGTATTTTAGACAAAGGAATAGGTCAGCATCCAGTGGATTTACCCGATACAATCTTGAGTCTAGGAGAGAGCAACAAAATAGGCAAGCAGTATCTTTGCGGCGCGTATGGCCAGGGTGGCTCTTCATCATTCGCATGGTGCAAATATACTATTATTGTTTCAAGAAAACGTCCAGAACACACAAATGGGCGACCTGACCTTGTTGGCTGGACCATTGCACGCCAATACGATAGCCCTGAGCTGAAAATCCACACGTATCAATATTTAGTGACGGGGAAAAAGGAAATACCCACTTTTGGCCCGTCTCTCCTTAGCGACACTAGATTTGAACTCGGGACGTATATTTGTCATGTGGCTTATAGACTTGAGCGGCTAGCTAGTCGTTGGAGCATTGTGGGTTACCGATATTTTGATAACTTACTCTTCGACCCGGTTTTCCCCTACACTATTCGAGACCGCCGCTCTCCCCCGGTCTTTAATCGTTATATCTCTGGGGCCCGAAGCCGTCTTCTTGAAGCAGCGATAGAATACTCTAATGATTATCGTGCCAATTTAGGTCTCGACGGCTCTCTCGCCATCAGGTACTGGCTATTTAAGGAAAAGAAACGAGTCAGTCAAGGAGAGCCGACCGACGAGTCGGTGAGTATCGACTCTTACCTTGAGGCATCTGGCTCTACTAGAACTATCATTATCACCCTCAATGGACAGAGACATGCCTATCTTGATAAATCTTTCATCAAGCAATCTCGCTACTCCTTGCTAGCGGACTCGTTATTGGTGCAAGTTGACTGTGACGAATTGTCGCGACAAATAAAGAAGGGGCTTTTCCCAGCAACCAGGTCAGGGATAGTAAGTGGCGAGAGAAGATTGGATCTCATCGAGGGCTGTGTTAAAGAGGCTCTTGAAAGTGATGAAAATCTCAAGCAAATTCAGGATCAAAGGGTACGACGGCTACTTGCAACTGTGGATGAGCAGAGCGAAAGTGAGGTTCGCAAACTTCTTGAGAGGCTTATATCAGTCACAAAGCCTTTAGAAGGTTCTGGTGCAGATCCTGGTAAGGGAAAAGGACAGGTAGCACCCGGCCAGTCAACGTTTCGACCAAAGGATCCGCCAACCTACTTTAAATTCGTAGAAGAGAATCAATTGCTTATTATGGAGCCCGGCACTCAGCGAGTGATTGATATAGTGACGGACGGTCCTAATGAATTATTCACCAGAAGGCATCACAGGGGCAGACTCACGTTGGAGACCGTGGGAGGCCAGTTTGTTACAATGCGCGCTGGCCGGCTGCACGAAGGCAGGATGGGGGTCACTATCACTACAAGTGTAGACGCTACTATTGGCGCAAAGTGTCAACTACGCTGTCTTTTGGATATGGAGGGAGGAGTATATTTCCCACCGACCCAGAGACCGTGTCAAGTGGTACCGCCACCACCACCTTATACGGGCGCGGAGCCCCCTACCAAACTGGAAATTGTGGCAGCAAAGGGAGGAAACGTTAGACTTCGGCAAGGCAAGCTCAGCAGAGTTCTGGTTAGGACGGACTGCAGGGACGATTTATTGACACGAGCCGAGAAACCAGGTAGATTTGAAATGATTTGTTCCATATCGGGCTGCTCTATGGAAGCTCGCCGAGGCCCGCATTGTGGCGAAATTGAGGCGTATCTCCAAGTGCCCGAGAGTGTTGCGACTGAAACCACAGGGAATTTGACGGCGAGATTAACTTTGGCAGATGGATCAACCCTGGAAGACTCGAAGCCATGTATCGTCGTTCCTTCCCCGACTTGGGGGCGTCAGTCAGGAAAATCGTCTGAGCTCAGGAGCAACTATAAGCTGATCGACGTGTGGCGACAACCGCCACCTGATAGACCGGACAGTAAAACCTGGGACGAATTTGGCTGGGATGAAACTCATGTTGGCAAGCACGATCTCGTGCCCGACCCAGAAAACAAAGATAAAGAGCTACTTTTGCTCTACGTAAATATGGACAATGATGAACTGAGCAAGGCGAAGGAAAACTTTCTAAGAAGGTTGGGAGAGCCCGCGGCGAGGCGCCTGGAGATACGGTATAAAGCTTATATAGGGTACCACCTATGGCTCCATTTCGAGCGATCCCGCCCGGTTCCAACCTACCGAACTGATGCCGGTAATGGTGACGAGATTCAGGCCGAAGATACCAGACAGCAAGAGAGAAACCTCTATGAAGAAATGCGCCGTGTGGCAAAGACTGTCCTCCTTGCCATGCGTTCGGAGAGAGATCTCATAGCGGCCTTGCGAATAGAAAGTTAATTGGGAGCGAGGCTGATAGCCTCGCCAATCTTCTGCTTCGACTTCTAAGAGAGTCAGCACGGTCTTGCAGGCTGCCTGTGGTTGCACAACCCGTCAATACGTTCAACATTAAGGCAAAAGAACCTACTCTCGGCCCTTTCTTATTGCCAGGATGAAGATAGTGAGTTATAATCGTTTTCGGGTTTGCTTTAGAAGATGGCAGAGATATTTGTTGCGGTAATAGGTGCCAGCCACTGTTCGGCAGAGGAAGCAGCCAATGCGGAGGCGGTGGGCCGGGAGCTGGCCAAGCGGGGAGCTGTGGTGCTCTGCGGTGGTCTGGGCGGAGTCATGGAGGCGGCCTGTCGCGGGGCGGTGGCTGAGGGTGGGCTGACCGTAGGTATCCTGCCCGGTGACAACCCTCAGGAGGCCAATCAGTATGTCAAGATTCCTATCGCCACCGGTCTAGGCTATGCCCGAAATGTCATTATCGTGAAATCAGCCCAGGCTGTTATCGCAGTTGGCGGTAGCTATGGTACTCTGTCGGAGATCGCCTTTGCTTTTCAGAATGGCCTTCCCGTCATCGGCCTTAATACCTGGACAATAGCTGAGCCTGGGGGCAAAGAAAATCCTATAATTCCGGCCCAGGAGCCAGTTGAAGCTGTGGATAAGGCTCTGGCCCGCCTCAGGCGGGCCCGGCGGAAAACGGCTCCCCGGCGCTCTACAGGGGGCAAACGTGGATAGCATAGAAAGCATTACTGCTCGTCAGATTCTCGATTCCCGGGGCAACCCCACCCTCGCGGTTGAGGTGGAGCTGGACGCTGGCACCCTCGGGTGGGCGGCAGTGCCCTCGGGGGCCAGCACCGGCGCACATGAGGCGGTGGAGCTGCGAGATGGAGACCCCGCCTTTTTTGGGGGCAAAGGTGTGCTGAAAGCGGTTGACAATGTCAATGAGACTATTGCGCCTGCTCTGCTCGGCCTGTCAGTGCTGGAACAGTCGGAGCTGGACAGGACTATGATCGAGCTGGACGGCACCGAGAACAAGTCGAAGCTGGGGGCCAATGCTATACTGGGGGTATCGCTGGCGGTGGCCCACGCCGCCGCTAATCTGCTGCGGGTCTCCCTTTACAACTATCTGGGTGGCGTAGCAGCCCACGTAATACCTGTCCCCATGATGAATATACTTAACGGCGGACGTCATGCTGAGGGTTCCACGGACTTTCAAGAGTTTATGATTATGCCTCTGGGAGCAGATGACTACAGCAGTGCTCTCCAGATGGGTGCGGAGGTGTATCAGGCGCTGAAAGCGGTGCTCAAAAGCAAGGGGTTGAACACTAATGTGGGTGATGAGGGTGGCTTTGCTCCCAGCCTGGCCTCCAATCAGGAGGCGGTGGAGCTGATTCTGGCTGCCATTGAGAAGGCGGGCTACCGCCCTGGCAAGGACTGCTGGCTGGCGCTTGACCCTGCAGCCAGCGAGTTTTATAAGAAGGGTAAATATATCCTGGCCAAAGAAGGCGTCAGCCTGAGCAGCGCTGAGATGGTGGAGTACTACGAGCGCTGGGTTGCTCGCTATCCCATCATCAGCATTGAGGACGGTCTGGCGGAGGATGACTGGGAAGGCTGGCAGTTGCTGACCAAGCGGCTGGGAGATAAAGTGCAACTGGTGGGCGATGACCTTTATACTACCAACACCCGGCGCCTGGCCCGGGGCATCGCCGAGGAGTGTTCCAACTCTGTTTTGATTAAGCTGAACCAGATAGGCACACTGACCGAGACCATGGCCGCCATTGAGATGGCCAAGCGCGCCGGCTGGACGGCTATTATCAGCCATCGCTCTGGGGAGACTGAGGACACTACCATCGCCGACCTGGCGGTGGCGGCCAACACTGGCTTTATCAAGACGGGTGCACCTTGCCGTTCGGAGCGGGTGGCTAAATATAACCGCCTGCTGGAGATAGAGGAGGAGCTTGGGCCGGCGGCGCGTTATCCTGGCCTGAAGGCCTTCTATAACCTGCCGGCGCGGCCGAAGTAGGGGATAGACGATGGTCAAGGATGGATACAGGGAAAATGCTCTATTCCCGATAAGACGGGGCTAGTTCAAAATGAGTCACGATTGTCTTGCTCCCGAAAATAGCTCTTTCAACCCCCTGTGTCCTCCATTCTTGGAGGAGATTGTGGAGAATTGGGGGGGCACCCCCATCCGCCTTAGGCGGACTGGCAGGCAGTGTCCTGCGCCTCTTTTTGAGAGAATTGTAGCGGCGAGTCTTGTACTCGCCCTGCGAGAGTACCCCTGTGCCCCACCTCAGGCGGATGTCCATTGTGGAATTCCCGAATTAGGCAACCAGGTACTAAGTCCATGGAAGTAGCTCCTGGCGTTTATCGCTTGCCGGTGACGCTGTATGCGCCGCCTGTGGTGTTCGACCACAGGTCTACAGCGAACATCTATCTGCTGCGGGGCAGGGATGGCTGTATGCTGATAGACTCAGGGTGGGATACCGAGAGTGCCCGCAGTGCGCTGGAGCGGCAGTTTGCTGAGCTTGGCCTGGGCTTGAGGGACATCAGTCAGATTATTTACACCCACCTGCATCCGGACCACTTCGGGATGTCGGGTTGGTTCAAAGAGTTTGGCGTGGTGCGGCAGGCAGCCCACCCGATAGAGATTGAGTATGTCCGCAATAGATATTTCCTGGGTGATGAGGTTCTGTGGCAGCAGGAGGGCCAATGGTGCCAGCGCCATGGGGTGCCTCCAGAGCATGCGGCCGATCTACAGCAGATAGCGCTGGACATACATCACTTGGTGCGGTTGCAGGTGCCAGAAATGACGCTTGAAGTGGGAGATACCATTGAGTTTGCCCCTTTTCAACTCAAGGTATTAGGGACGCCGGGGCATTCCCCGGGACATGTCTGTTTCTATGAACCCAGGATGAAGTTGCTTTTCTGTGGTGACCACATTACCAATAGTGTCTCTCCACACATACCGTTTTACAGCTACTATGGCGATGACGTAAATCCCTTAGGTTGGTATTTGGACTCTCTGAAATCACTGGACGGTCTGGATGCTACACTGGTGATGCCGGCGCATGGGCGGGAGTTCGGTGGTCTCCAGCGCAGGATCAAGCAGATTGGCCCCCGCCTGGAGCGGATGCAGGAACAGGTGCTGGAGACTCTGGAGGGACAGACACTGACAGCCTTCGAAGTCATTATGCACCAGACCCGTCGTGCAGACTGGAGTGATATACCGCCAATTCAGAAGCGGGGCTTGCTGGTTGAAACTGTAACCAGGCTTCGGGCGCTGAAGCTCGATGGTCGAGTGGAGTCCGTCCTCAATGATGGTGTGGAATCATTCAGGCGCACTGACCGGGAGGCAGCGCCGTGAGTAATCTTATCGGCATTACCACCACTATCCCACAGGAGGTCTTGCTGGCGGCTGGCCTCCAGCCGGTGGACCTCAACAACCTGTTTGTCTCAGACCCCAACCCGGAGCGGCTAATAGATATCGCTGAGCGGGCTGGCTTCCCCCAGAACTGCTGTGCCTGGATCAAGGGGATTTACGGGGTGGCTCTGGAGCGGGGGATGGAAACAGTGCTCTGTGTGACCACCGGCGATTGCTCCAACACTTTGATGCTCATGGAAGTTTTCAAGCTCAGGGGACTGCATGTGATTCCCTTCGCTTTCCCTGAGCGCCCTGATCCGCACCGGATGAAGCAGCAACTGGAAGCACTGTCCGTCGGGGTGGGCACCAGTCTGGCTAAAGCTGAGGAGTGGCGACAAAAGCTGGCGGAGGCGCGTTGCCTGGCCCATGAGTTGGATCGTTTCACTTGGCAGCAGGGGGTGGTCAGCGGCGGGGAGAACCATTTCTGGCTGGTCTCCAGTTCCGATTTTAACCGGGATTATCGTCGGTATGAGCAGGAGTTGGGCCATCTCCTTTCTGAGGTACGGCAGCGCCAGCCTTACCCCGGGGACATGCTGCGTCTGGCCTATATCGGCGTGCCGCCGGTGTTTGCCCAGGACTTCTATGCCTATCTTGAGAGGCTGGGGGCGCGGGTGGTTTTTAATGAGATTCAGCGTCAGTTTGCCATGCCTGTACCTGGCAAGTCGCTGGCCGAGCAATATTCAAATTATACTTATCCCTATTCCATATTTGATAGGCTGGCTGATATAATCAAAGAGTTGGAACTGCGCCGTGTGGATGGGGTCATTCACTATGTCCAGGCCTTCTGCTACCGTGGCATTGGCGATATCATTTTCCGTCAGCGCATTGCCCACCCCATGCTCACCCTGGAGGGGAACGCTGACTTTTTGCTTACTCAACACCTGAGAACCAGAATTGAGGCTTTTCTGGATATGCTGAGACGCAGCCAGCGGCTGCTCAGCCACATAAATTAGCAAGAGGAGGAATCATGGCGACAAAAGTAGGCATCAACGGATTTGGACGGGTCGGGCGTCAGGTGCTAAAGGCTATCCTTCAGAATCATCCAAAGGAGCTGAATTTAGCCGTCATCAATGACCTCGCCGATACCAAGACAAATGCCCATCTGCTGCGCTGGGATAGCAACTATGGGCGCTATCCGGGCAAGGTAGAGGCAACAGCGGATGCCGTGGTGGTAGATGGCAAGCCGGTAAAGGTGGTAGCCCAGCGTGATCCGGCTAAAATTCCCTGGCGGGACTTCGGGGTGGAGATCGTTATAGAGTCCACCGGGCTGTTCACCGATGCCGATAAGGCAGCGGCTCATTTTCAGGGCGGGGCCAAGAAGGTGCTCATCTCAGCTCCGGCTAAAAAAGAGGATATCACTATTGTGCTGGGTGTGAACGAGGATAAATATGACCCCAAAAAACATCACATTATCTCCAATGCCTCCTGTACTACCAACTGCATCGCCCCTGTGGTTAAAGTGCTGCACCAGACCTTTGGAGTGAAGCGCGGCTTTATGTCCACCATCCACGCCTATACCAACGACCAGCGCATTCTGGATCAAGTCCACAGCGACTTGCGCCGGGCGCGGGCGGCTGCCATCAACATCGTGCCCACTACCACCGGCGCAGCGCGGGCGGTGACCCAGGTCATACCTGAGCTTAAGGGCAGGCTGGATGGTGTGGCCTACCGGGTGCCAGTGTCTACGGTCTCGATGTGCGACTTTGTGGCTGACCTGGATAAGGACGCCACTATTGAGCAGGTGAATCAGGCTTTCCGGGCGGCGGCCCAGGGCCCGCTCAAGGGCATTCTGGAATATTGTGATGAGCCTCTGGTGAGCACGGACTTTAAGGGCAATCCGGCGAGCTCCATTTTTGATTCTCTAAGCACTATGATCCTCGGTGGCAGCATGGTCAAAGTTCTATCCTGGTATGATAATGAGTGGGGCTATAGCTGCCGCCTGGCCGACCTGACTGCCTATGTAGCTGGCAAAGGGCTATAGAAGGCGTCTGTTGAGTGGTTCATAACCACGGAACAAGGTATCTCTGAAGCTTTAGGATGGCCTCCATAATCCCGCTAGGCGGCGCTGGGCGTAGCTGTGCCTAAACCAGGAGTTGAAATGGAGGAAGGAGGGTTGAGGCAATGACAACGGTTATTACAGGCTCAGCTTCAGGTATTGGCGCTGCTATCCGTGTGCGTTTGGAGAAGGCGGGGGAAAAGGTCATAGGAATAGACATCAAGGGTGCTGAGATCATCGCTGATCTCTCCACCAGAGAGGGCCGCCAGGCCGCCGTCGCCGAGGTTAAACGCCGCTGTGGCGATATCATCGACCGCTTCGTGGCCTGCGCCGGGATTTCCACCGATGATCCCTCTCCATCTCGCATCGCCTCTGTCAACTATTTCGGGATGGTTGACCTTTTGGACGGTCTCTTTGAGTCCCTGAGGCGTGGCAAATATCCGGCGGCGGTGGTCATATCTTCCAACTCGGCGCAGATACGCGTGCTGGATGATGACCCCTATGTTATGGCCCTGCTGGAGCACGATGAGACCAAAGCCAGACGAGTTATTGATGAGGCAGGCGATGCTATACTGGCATACATGGGGTTCAAGAATGCGGTGGCGAGGGCGATTAGACACCGTGCCATGACCTGGGGCAATGCCGGCGTGCGGCTTAATGCGGTAGCGCCTGGGAACACCAAGACGCCACAGCTCCAGAGAGGACTGGATCACCCTGTCTTCGGTGACCTGATAAGGGCGGTGCCTCGTCCGCTGGGTCGTGACGCAGAACCCGATGAGATAGCGGTGGTCGTGGCCTTCCTGCTCGGCCGAGATGCCTCCTATGTTCACGGGGCTGTCTGGTATGTTGATGGGGGCATTGATGCCACAGTTCGCCCCGATCGTTTTTGATCTGGATCCCCAGGATGAAAATATTGATACCTTACCCCCGAATCCCTCTCCGTCAGGCAATCGAATCCCCCCAAGAGTGGGGGACAGGGGGTTGAAAGCTCTGTTTTTTGAAGAAATCTCTAAGGAGGTTATCGTGGCTGAGCGGGATCTGGAAGCAAGGATAAGAGTCCTGGAGGATATTGAGGCTATCAAGAAACTGCGGGCTAGATACTGGCGCTGCATTCGCGAGGGTCTTTGGGACGATTTCCTCGACTGCTTCACGGATGACGCAGCGGTGGACCTCGGTTTCGGCAGGCAGATGCAGGGCAAGAAAGCCCTGGCCAAGTTCTACAAGGAGACCTTTCCCACCTTGCGCAGCGCCATTATTCCTCAGGGACACAACCCCGAGATTGATGTGCTGAGCGAAACTAAGGCTACAGGTAAATGGCTGATAGATAATCCCCAGATCGAGATTCCATCCAACGTGGCCGTCCGGCTCGGCAGCACCTACGACGAGGAATATATAAAGGAATCCGATGGGTGGAGGATAAAAAGGCAAAGGGTGGCTCATATCTATAGAGAGACGATCAACATGGATTCGCTTTAAAGCCAGCATGTCCGTGATGAACCGAAAAAGCGTGCTTTTCTAATTCAGAAAAAGCAAGGTGCTGGTAGCATCTCGTTAGCGTCAGTAATAAGGAGGTTGAGAGATGGAAACGGGCCTGGCGGGCAAGGTCGTCATAGTCACAGGAGGAGCCTCTAACATCGGGAGAGGTATCGTGCTGGCCTTCGCCAGGGAGGGAGCAAAAATAGCCATTGCCGATATAGATGAGGAGCAGGGCAAAAAAACGGCAGCCAGGGCCTTGGAGTTGGGTGCAGCAGAGGTCTCGGTGGTCAAGGCCGATGTCACCAGAGAGGCCGAGGCGGATGCCATGGTGGGGAGGGTGCTCAAGGAGTTCGGCAGGATAGATGTGTTGGTGAGCAATTTAGGCCGGCCTTCCATTGGTTCATTCCTGGAACAGCCGAGCAATGTGGTGGAGCAGCAGATAGACCTCAACTTACGGAGCACAATACGCTGCGCTAAGGCGGTTCTACCCCATATGGTGGAACGGGGTAGCGGTAGGGTGGTGAATATAGGTTCCGAGGCCGGGCGAAGTGGCGATCCCCATCGCGTAGTCTACTCGGCGTGCAAGGGGGGCGTGATTGCGCTGACCAAGGCGCTGGCCAGGGAAGTGGGCCGCCATGGGATAACCGTCAACTGTGTTTGTCCCCATAAAATCCTCCCCGAGAATCCCCTGGAGGAGCTTGGCGAGGGGAGCATGTTCCATCTAGAAAAGGGTCAATATGGCCGTGCGATGAAACCGCTTTTCAATCTGCCCAAATCCCAGAGGCTTGAGGCGGAGAAGAATATGGCCGAGGGGAATGTGCTAGAGAGGATGGGCAGGCCTTCTGATATCGGGCCTGCGGTTGTCTTCCTGGCTTCGGAAGCTGCCAGCTATATCACAGGTCAGACCCTCAGCGTCAACGGCGGGGATGCAATGATTTAGGGGTAGGTGGCAGAGCCGACGAGTCCCCAAATCAGCGATTGAACGTTTCATTGTCACCCGCCATAGGCGGGTCTCTTGCTCCCGCAGGGAGAGATTCTTCGCTTTGCTCAGAATGACGGGTAAAAGCCAATCGCTTTTCTCGGGACGAGTACAAAAGATTGACAGGGGCGGTATAATTTGGTTACAGTGCCACAGACCCAATATTTCGGCGTTTTTGTGAAGGACTAGGAGACTCTTCCGGACTTATTGTGCAGGGGGAAGGAAATGGTTGCAGGATACATGGGCAAGATTTTATTCGTGGACTTGTCCAATGGTAAATTGAGTGAGGAGTCGCCGCAGGAAAAGTTCTACCGGGATTTCCTGGGAGGTTATGGCCTGGGAGCGCGAATCATCTATAGCAGGCAGCGAGGAGGGGCCAACCCCCTGGGTTCGGAGAATAACATCGGCTTTGTTACAGGTCCGCTGACTGGCGTTCGTGGTCTGTTGGGCTCCAGGTTCACAGTGGTAGGCAAATCACCTCTTACCGGAGGTTGGGGGGACGCCAACTGCGGGGGGTATTTTGGCCCTTATCTCAAGTTCTCCGGCTATGATGCTGTGTTCTTCAATGGCATATCAGCCAAACCCGTTTACCTCTTGATTGACGATGGAAAGGCTGAGTTGCGAGATGCCAGCCGTCTCTGGGGCAAGGGCTCCTGGGAAACCGAAGAGGTGCTCCAGCGGGAACTGGGCAAAAAGGTCGCTGTCGCTTGCATAGGTTCTGCCGGGGAGAAACTATCTCTCATCTCCTGTGTTATACACGATAAAGGAGCGGCTGCAGCTAGAGCGGGTCTGGGGGCGGTGATGGGTTCCAAGAGGTTGAAGGCAGTGGCTGTAATGGGGACAAAAGAGGTTTCGGTGCCCGACAAGGACAGGGTTGCCCAGCTATATAAAGAATATCTCGGACTCCTCGCTGGCAACTACTATGAATGCTTCAAGACGTGGGGCACCTGTGGCGACAATGCCAACGCTGCGGCAAACGGTGACTCTCCTGTCAAGAACTGGACTGGCGTGGGTAGTGTTGACTTCCCCAATGCCAAAATAATCAGCGATGACGCTGTAATTGCTCTGCAGAAGCACAAGCATGCTTGTTTGTGGTGTCCAATAGCTTGCAAGGGAATCATGAAAGCGGGAAATACATATCAATATGAGGCTGGGGTTCATAAACCCCAATATGAAACCTTTGCTGCCTTCGGCATGCTGTTGCTCAATGATAATCTGGAGTCGATAATAGAGGCTAATGACATCTGCAACCGGTATGGTCTGGACACCATCTCCGCTGGTGCCACCATCGCTTTTGCCATCGAGTGCTATGAAAACGGCATCATTACCAAAAAGGATACTGGAGGGATTGAGCTTGGCTGGGGTAACCACCAGGCCATAGTTGCCATGACTGAAAAGCTGGCCAAGCGTGAGGGTTTCGGCGATGTTCTTGCCGATGGCGTGAAGAGGGCGGCAGAGAGGATTGGCAAGGGGGCAGATAAATACGCTATTCATGCCGGTGGGCAAGAGGTGGCGATGCATGATCCCAAATACATGTCACCAATGGCGATGGCATATGAATGTGATGCGGCCCCTGGTCGCCATACATCGGGTGCTAATGATGCTATGTATTCCAGTCTCATGCGTGTCATGAATGCCAGCGGGATGTGCCTTCTACAGTGGATTTCCGCACCGGGAATGGACGTAGCAAAATTCGTTTCAGCCGCTACCGGATGGGACTTTGGTATGAAGGAGGCGTTTAAGACCGGAGAAAGGATATCCAATATTCGCCAGGCCTTTGTCGCCCGCGAGGGAATAAAGTCAGAGGATTTCAAGATCACAGGGGGTAGAGGCAGAGTGTTGGGGGATCCACCGCTCAAAATGGGACCGACTGCCAATGTGACGGTGGATGCTGAGGACATGAGGTCAGCATTCTTCAAAGCTATGGACTGGGATCTTAAGACCGGCAAGCCAAGCCTGGAAAAGCTGAAGAAACTGGGGCTGGATGATGTTGCTAAGGACCTCTGGCCCTCGTGAGACTGATAAAGGCCATAATAGAATTGTAGTTAGCGTTGAGGCAGGCAAAGGGACAACCATCTTTGGGCTATTGACAGGGGGGAAATAATGAGGGACATTTTCGGATACGAAGGCAAACAGGTGGTCATCACCGGGGCAGCCTCCGGAATGGGACAGGCCGCAGCAAAGCTGTTGGTTGAATTGGGGGCAGAGGTTTATGCTCTTGATATCAAAGAAGTCACTGTGCCGGTGAAGCAGTATATCAACACGGACCTGATGAAAAAGGACTCGATAGACACTGCGACGAGAAAGATTCCGGACAATATCTATGCACTCTTCAACTGTGCTGCTTTGCCAGGCCCGCCTTTCTCCAACCTCGAGGTTATGCTGGTCAACTTTGTCGGGACTCGGCATCTGACAGAGACCATTCTACCGCGGATCAGCAGTGGCGGTGCAGTTGCAACCATTAGCTCGTCCGGCGGGGCATTCTGGAAGAACAACCTCGATAAGATTAAAAAGCTGCTGGCAACCCCCGGCTTCGATGAAGCGCGTGCCTGGTTAGAGGCCAACCCTAAAGCCAACAGCGGTTATCCCTTCTCGAAGGAGTGTCTCATTGTCTACACGAAGACACGCGCTGCTGATCTGGCAAAGAAGAATATCCGCATCAACAGCCTGAGTCCAGCGCCTACTGATACGCCGATGATGTCGGCTTTCCACAAAGCCTATGGCAAGGAGACGATAGATGCCTGGCTCCCACCAATCGGACGTTACGCAACGCCCGAGGAGATGGCGGAGCCGCTCATCTTTCTAAACAGCAATATGGCCCGCTTCATCAGTGGTCATAACCTCTTCGTTGATTTTGGAGGGATGGCTGCTGTCGAGATTGGCTAATTCTAATTGTGGAGAATCCCAAAGTGTTTTTGGCTTTCTAGTAGGGAGGGGTTAGATGAAAGAAAAGGTCATCGTCGAGTTAAGCATTGTCCCATTGGGTACTGCTACCCCAGCACTCAGCCGCTATGTGGCTGCCTGCCTGGAGCCGCTCAAAAGTGCCCATGATGTGCGCTATCAGATTACTCCCATGGGGACTGTTGTGGAAGGGCCACTGGAGCGGGTGCTGGAGTTAGCTGTTAAGATGCATGAGGTTCCCTTTAGCCTGGGGGCACAACGGGTTTTAACTCAAATCAAGATAGATGATCGGCGTGACCGTATGCCGAGGATGGAAGATAAAGTAGCAGCCGTCAAGTGAAGTTACTTAACCGTAATCCGTGGATTTTAATGGCATCAAAAACGCCGTTTTGTCATTGCGAGTCCGCCTAAGGCGGACGAAGCAATCTCAGGGGCACACTAGGGATTGCTTCGTCGCTACGCTCCTCGCAATGACACCTAACGCCGTGAATCCACCTGATAGGTGAGCTTTTTGAATCTGTACCCACGGATTAGGGCTTAACCCGGTATACAGGCTCATGCAAAAGAAGATGATATACTGTTAAATGATAATTCTCGCCATTGCGGCGAAAAAATAGGAGGACTCTGACGGCATGGCTCTCACCATAACTACTATCTGCGAGAACACCGCTGGTGTGCTGAATGTGCTGGGTGAGTGGGGTTTAAGCATGCTGCTGGAGTGCGATGGCCTGAATATACTGCTGGACACTGGCCAGGGGAAGACAGTGGTGCACAATGCCCAGGTGCTGGGGGTGGACCTGACTCGCCTGGACAAGATTGTGCTGAGCCACGGCCATTACGATCACACCGGTGGTCTGCTATCAGTGCTCGGCCAGAGCAAGAAGGAAATAGAGGTCATCGCTCATCCTCAGGTATGGCAGGCCAAATATGCCCAGCGCCCTGGCCAGGAGCGCCGTGAATATGTGGGCATACCTTTTCAACGGCGGGCGCTGGAGAACCTGGGGGCACAATTCAGGCTGTCAGCTTCTCCTGTATGGTTGAGCGAGAACATTGTGGTCACCGGTGAGATTCCTCTGACCAATGACTATGAGAAGGTGGATGCTGGCCTCTTTGTGCGGGAGGGGGATGAGTGGCTGCCTGACCTTCTTCCTGATGACCAGGCTGTGGTGGTGAAAACTGAGATGGGGCTGGTGGTGCTCCTGGGCTGTGGGCATCGTGGTATCATGAATACGCTGCACTATGCCCGGGAGTTGACCGGGGTGGAGGCCGTGTATGCGGTGGTGGGGGGCACTCATCTTTTTCGCACTCCGGCGGAAAGGCTGGAGCGCATCGTTGAGGCACTGAAGGGCTTTGGGCTGGTGCGGCTGGGGGTGTCTCATTGCACTGGCCTGTCGGTGGCCGCTCGGCTGGCCCGGGAGCTGGGGGAGGTCTTGTTTTTCAACCAGGCGGGCACCCGCCTGAGCCTGCCCTGAATATGAAAATTGATCGGGAGGTTCAGTTTGCCTGACCTTTCGGTACAGCTTGCGCCGAGACACCGGCGTGGGCTGTTGCTCAAGAACCCGGTGCTGACCGCCTCGGGCACTTTTGGCTATGGCTTGGAATATGCTGAGCTATTTGATATCCAGAAGCTGGGAGCCATAGTGTGCAAGGGCACTACGCTTTATCCCCGCCCCGGCAATCCCCAGCCACGCCTGGCGGAGACGCCCGCCGGGGTGCTCAACTCCATAGGTCTGCAAAATATGGGTGTAGAGACTCTGATTGAGCAGGTAGCGCCAGTGTGGGCGGGCTGGAAGGTGCCGGTGATAGTCAATATAGCTGGCGAGACCATCGGAGAGTATGCTCAGGTTGCCTCGCGGCTGGATAGAGTGCCTGGTGTGGCTGCTCTGGAGGTGAACATCAGTTGTCCCAACATGGCGGCGGGTGGTCTGGAGTTTGGCACCAGCCCCAGGTTAGCGGCTGAGGTTACCGCTGCGGTCAAGAGGTCCACAAGCCTTCCAGTTATAGTAAAGCTCAGCCCCAATGTTGCTGACATCGCTGAAATAGGTGTGGCGGTGGCAGGAGCGGGGGCCGATGCCCTCACCGCCATCAACACGCTCAAGGGCATGGCCATAGACATCAAAAAACGGTGTCCCCTGCTGGGCAACCGTTACGGGGGGCTCTCTGGCCCAGCCATCAAACCGGTGGCCCTCTATATGGTCTATGAGCTAGCTGCGATGGTAGAAATTCCAGTGATTGGCTGTGGCGGCATCGCCACGGCTGAGGACGCTCTGGAATTCATCATGGCCGGGGCCAGCGCAGTGCAGGTGGGTAGCGCCGGATTTTCTAATCCGGAGGCTGCGCTGGAGGTTCTCGCTGGCATTGAGGCTTTTCTGGAGCGGGAGGGGATCAGAAGCCTATCTGAGCTGATTGGGGTGGCCCGCAGGTGAGCGCCCCTGGTTTCTTTCTGTTGGTTGGCCTAGCTATAGTGGCGAGGTGGCTGGGTCTGAAGCTGGTGCCGCTGCTTATTCCCCGGCGGCGGCTCAGGACACTGGCATTGGCTGGCTGGGGGGATTGACCGGCAGCTTGATGGATAGATATATCTGGCATCTTGGTCCCAAATTTGTGGAGATACAGGTGGCTGCCGCTGCCATTGGCTGCGCACTGTTCATTCTGGCGGCTGGTCTGTGGCCTTTCCTCAAGATTCTGGCTGGCCAAACGGGAACTAGGAGAGTGTAGCCCGTTTCTGAAAATGCCGAAATAGTCAGGGTGGTATAGGGACAGATACACCTGAGGCGGCCCGGCACATTTGAAACCTCTTCCCCCTTAACGTTATGAGCTACGACTCACAGCATATTCTTGACTTTCAGTATTACTATACGTATAATATACGTGTAGAGATGGCAGGAGAAATTAACATGCAAAAGAAACTAACCATCACCGTCGATGAAGAAGTTTATTTAGGTCTTCACAAGGTTATTGGCGCAAGACGAATCAGCAGATTTGTTGAAGACTTGGTTCGCCCTCATGTGGTCAAGCATGAGCTTGAATCGGCCTATGCAGAGATGGCCAAGGACAAGTCTCGTGAAGAAGAAGCACTCGAATGGGCTGAGGCTACTTTTGGAGATAGCGCTTATGAAAAGAGGTGAAGTGTGGTGGGTAAATTTTGATCCTTCAATTGGGGGGGAAGTTCGCAAGAAGCGCCCCGCTGTCATAGTCAGCAGCGATGCCTCCAATAAGTTCCTCAATAGGGTTCAAGTCGTTCCTCTCACTAGCCATGTTGACCGTCTCTATCCCAGTGAAGCGTATGTAATGCTTAATGGAAAACAAAGCAAGGCTATGGCCGACCAGCTTGCTACGATAAGTAAACTACGTTTATTCAAACGAGTTGGTCTCGTTTCGACAGATGACATGAGAAAGGTGGGGGAGGCAATTAAAGTTCAATTAGACCTTAGATAGAAGCCTGCTCCCTCATTCCAAGTTTGGGGGAATTGGGGGCGATTCTCAGAATCGTCCCTACAGGGACATCTCTTTTTCGGCAGCCCGTTTATGTGTTATACTTTAATAGTTAGAAGCTCTTAAGACAGCAGGGGGAGGTAACACCTATGTTTGTTCGCGATGTTATGACCACCAACGTGGTTAGTGTACCTAGCTCTACTTCAATCTACGATGCCCGCAATATCATGAAGGCGCACAAGTTCCGCCGTTTACCCGTGGTGGACAAGGGAAAGCTGGTGGGACTGGTCACTGACCATTCTCTTGACCAGGTCTCGCCCTCCAAAGCTACCTCTTTGAGCGTCTGGGAGCTCAACTATCTCCTGGCCAAGACCACACTGAAGGACGTGATGATCAAAGATATCGTCAGCGTCACTCCAGACATGACAGTAGAAGAGGCGGTGGTGATGGCTCAGACAAATAAAGTGGGCAGCCTGCCGGTAGTGGAGGATGGCAAGGTTGTGGGCATTCTTACCACCAACGATTTCTTCTACCGCATTATCAACCCCATCCTGGGTGTGGGTAAGCCGGGGACACGTCTCACCATTCACAATTGTTGTCGCAGCATGGACCTGGAGAAGGTCTTCGCCATCATCAAGAAACATAATCTGCCCATCGTCACCATGTTTCTGGACATGCTGCCTGACCACACAGCAGGAGATCTTATCATCCACCTCGATACTGAGGATGCTGGTGCGGTGACCGGGGAGTTGAAGGCGGCTGGCTATGACGTGGAGGTCAGGAAGCGATAAAAGGGAGAAATGTCGCTTGACGGTAAAGGGCTGTGAGCCTTATAATTTAGATAGGATGATGGAGGAGGTTTTCACTTTGAAATTGCCTGTCTGGGGATGGCATATATCTCAGGTGTGATTTAAGAAGAGCACCACGGAGTTGGCGTGGTGCTCTTCGGCTTTGAAGGGAGACTCATGCAGTCCAGCCTGATTAGCAAGATTGAAAAAGCCAAGCGCTATGCTCAAGAAAGAGACCGTGTTACCTTTTCCGAATTCAGCCTCAGTTTCCGGGGGGAGCACGACAACCATACTGTCAACTATAATAAGGGGAAGTGGCATTGCAGTTGTCATTTCTTCTCCACCTGTGGCCAGTGCAGTCACCGCATGGCTATGGAGAGAATCCTCGGTGAGATGTTACCCCGAGATCCGCTGCAATCCGGAGCGCTATTGCAGCCGGCTCTGCTCAACCTCGATAGCTTCGGCGGCGATAAATAGCGAGCCGGTAACCAGGATGAGGTCATTGTCCGTGGCCAGTTGCTTAGCACGCAAGAGCGCCTGAGCGACATCATCTGTTATCTCGGCTTTACGACCGTGCTGGGCAAACTGGTCAGCCAGCAGCTTGGTACCGGCTGCCCGGGGGTGATGGGCGCGGGTTACAATCACCTGCCGACAGAGGGGAGCCAGTTCCGCCACAATAGCCGCTATATCCTTATCATTGGAGGTACCCAGCACCAGGATGACTTTATGCTGGGGGAAGTAAAGCTCAACGCTCTGCCGCAGCCGACGAGCTGAGTCGGAGTTGTGAGCGCCGTCAACTATCAGGAAGGGCTGTCGCCCCAGTATCTGAAAGCGTGCTGGCCAGATAACCTGGGACAGCCCCTGTTTCAAGCTTTCCGCGGAGACCTTTGCCCCCCGGCTAGCCAAAGCTTCCAGAGCAGCCACTGCGGTGGCGGCGTTCTCCAGTTGGTGGTCACCTAGCAGGGGTATCCATAGCTGATAGTGTCCCGCCTGGCCATTCACCAAGAAATACTGGCCACTGAGATCGGCCTGCCCTTTGCTCCAGGTGACCTCGTGGCCCACCCTTATCAGGGGTACCCTCAGCTTTCGGCAGGTCTGGGAGATGACACGGCTGGCTGGGGCGGGTTGTGGTGAGCTTACTGCCAGGCAGCCTGGCTTGATAATTCCCGCCTTCTCCGCTGCTATCTTGGACAGGGTGTTGCCCAATATTTCCGTATGGTCAAATCCGATGGTGGTGATAACGCACACCTCTGGTTTTACTACATTGGTGGCATCGAGGCGGCCACCCAGCCCCACCTCCAGCACCTGATAATCGACCGCCTTCTCCCGGAAATAGAGAAAGGCCACAGCGGTCAATACCTCAAAGGTAGTGAGAAGGCCAAACTGGGCACGCTGGTTTATGCGCTCGACTTCAGGCTTCAGTCTATCCACCAGACTGGCCAGCTCTGCCTCAGCGATCATCTCTCCATTTATCCTGATGCGCTCCCGGATGGTATGAAGGTGTGGGGAGGTGAACATGGCAGTGCGTCGGCCGGAGGCACTGAGCACAGAGGCAATCATGGCAACGGTGCTGCCTTTGCCTTTGGTGCCGGCGATATGCACTACGGGGGCAGATTGGTGAGGATTACCCACGCTGGCCAGCAGCATATCCATCCGCCTCAGGTCAAAATTGGCGGCGGTATAGGCAGAGCCGGGCAGCTTCTCGTAGTCGGTGAAGCTCTGGATATAGTCAACAGCGGCCTGATAATCCATGTTTCTAGACGGTATAGTATATCACTTGAGTGCGGGTACATTTCCAGTGTTTGGCCCGAAATGCTGACCTTCTGCTTGATGTTGTAGTCCCGCTTCGGCTAAAGGGCCAGGTCGCAGAGTTTTCTACCAGGATTGGAGAATTCAGGGGGTATTAAGAAGGGTTTTTTCAACAGCCCGTTATAACATAACCCCAAAATTTATCTTAATTTTCTCTTGACAGTTGGTGGTGGTGGAGCTATACTAATAATCTACGAGGTATAGATGGCAAGAGCGAACAAATTAAAATAAGGATTTGATGCGATAACTCAGGCGAGCGGCTTGAGGTGGCATCAAGCCGCTTTTGCTGTCTATAGCACATTAACAAGTGAATAAGGTTTTATGCTGAGTCTGGTGGAGGTCAAAGGAATAAGGGCGCACGGTGAATGCCTTGGTGCCAAGGGCCGAAGAAGGGCGCGGTAAGACTGCGAAAAGCCCCGGTGAGCTGTCCGACTAGCTAAGCCGGGGATACCCGAATGGGGCAACCTGTCCGCTTCAGGCGGACACCCTCGTCTGAACACATAGGACGAGAGGAGGCCAGCGGGGGAAGTGAAACATCTCAGTACCCCGAGTAGAAGAAATCAACCGAGATTCCCCTAGTAGCGGCGAGCGAACGGGGACATAGCCCAAACTCTGGTTGCTTAGTGGCCTTGGGGCCTATGCAATCAGGGGGTTGTAAGGCCCGGCGTGAGGGGCCCAGGACCCTCAAAGGAGTTACAAACCGAACCCTAGTCAAAGGTCTCTGGAAAGAGCCACCAAAGCGGGTGACAGTCCCGTAGACGAAAGGGGTAGGCTCCTGTCGGGTACTTGAGTACCACGGGGCACGAGGAACCCCGTGGGAATCTGGGGGGACCACCCTCCAAGGCTAAAGACCCTTGGCGACCGATAGTGGACAAGTACCGTGAGGGAAAGGTGAAAAGAACCCCGAGAGGGGAGTGAAATAGAACCTGAAACCGTGTGCCTACAGCAGTCAGAGTCCGCTTCTGGCGGATAATGGCGTGCCTATTGAAGAATGATCCGGCGAGTTAATCTCTGTGGCCAGGTTAAGCAACATAAGTTGCGGAGCCGTAGCGAAAGCGAGTCTGAATAGGGCGACTAGTCGCAGGGATTAGACCCGAAGCTGGGTGAGCTACCCATGGTCAGGGTGAAGCGGAGGTAAAACTTCGTGGAGGCCCGAACCCTTGAACGTTGCAAAGTTCTGGGATGAGCTGTGGGTAGGGGTAAAATGCCAATCGAACCCAGTGATAGCTGGTTCTCCCCGAAATGCATTGAGGTGCAGCCTCGGGTGTACAGTCAGGGAGGTAAGGCACTGGATGAGCTAGGGGGCGAATAGCTTACCAACCTCAACCAAACCTAGAATGCCTTGACTCAACTACCCGGGAGTGAGACTACGAGGGATAAGCCCCGTGGTCGAGAGGGAAACAGCCCAGACCAGCAGCTAAGGTCCCTAAGAGCGGGCTAAGTGGCAAAGGAGGTAACTTTGCCCAGACAGCCAGGAGGTTGGCTTAGAAGCAGCCATCCTTTAAAGAGTGCGTAATAGCTCACTGGTCGAGTGGAGTTGCGCCGATAATGTAACGGGGCTCAAGCCCGTCACCGAAGCTCTGGATGCTTCCCGTATGGGAAGTTTGGTAGGGGAGCGTTGCCACGGCAGCGAAGGTTAGTCGTAAGGCTGGCTGGAGTTGTGGCAAGTGAGAATGCCGGAATGAGTAGCGTAAGGCGTGTGAAAACCACGCCCACCGAAAGCCTAAGGTTTCCTACGCAAGGTCAATCCGCGTAGGGTTAGTCGGGCCTAAGCCGAGGCCGAAAGGCGTAGGCGATGGATAACGGGTCAACATTCCCGTACCGGTCATCATCTGTTTGAGGCAAAGGGGGAACACAGATAGGCGAGTTGTGCGCACCCAATGGACATGGTGCGTCCCCGATCCGAGGCTGTTGCCGGGGGAGGAAAATCCCCTCTGGCGGTTAAAGCGGAGGAGAGGGGGGAGTGGCGGGGAGACCCAAGACAACTCAACTTGGCCCACTCTGTCAAGAAAAGCCTCGTTGCCGAGGATGATGGCCGACCGTACCGCAAACCGACACCGGTAGGCTAGGATAAGGGTCCTAAGGTGATCGAGTGAGCCCTCGTTAAGGAACTCGGCAATCTAACCCCGTAACTTAGGGAGAAGGGGTGCCAGCGAAAGCTGGTCGCAGAAAAGAGGCCCGGGCGACTGTTTAACAAAAACACAGGTCTCTGCCAAGCAGGAATGCAAGGTATAGGGGCTGACACCTGCCCAGTGCCGGAAGGTTAAGGAGAGAGGTCATCCGCTTCGGCGGAGAAGCTTTGAACCGAAGCCCCGGTGAACGGCGGCCGTAACTATAACGGTCCTAAGGTAGCGAAATCCCTTGTCGGGTAAGTTCCGACCCGCACGAATGGTGTAACGACCTGGGCGCTGTCTCAACGAGGGGCTCGGCGAAATTGAACTACCCGTGAAGATGCGGGTTACCCGCGACTGGACAAAAAGACCCCGTGGAGCTTTACTGCAATTTGGCATGGGATTGAGGCTGGGCATGTGTAGCATAGGTGGGAGGCTGCGAAGCTGGGGCGCTAGCTCCGGTGGAGCCACCGTTGAAATACCACTCTTGTTTGGTTTTGGTTCTAACCTCAGAACAAGCTGGGGGACAGTGCCAGATGGGCAGTTTGACTGGGGCGGTCGCCTCCTAAAAGGTAACGGAGGCGCCCAAAGGTTCCCTCAGCACGGATGGAAATCGTGCGTTGAGTGCATTGGCATAAGGGAGCTTGACTGTGAGACCAACAAGTCGAGCAGGGACGAAAGTCGGGCAAAGTGATCCTACGGCTCTGTGTGGAAGGGCCGTGGCTTATCGGACAAAAGCTACCCCGGGGATAACAGGCTGATCTTGCCCAAGAGTTCACATCGACGGCAAGGTTTGGCACCTCGATGTCGGCTCGTCGCATCCTGGGGCTGGAGCAGGTCCCAAGGGTCCGGCTGTTCGCCGGTTAAAGCGGTACGCGAGCTGGGTTCAGAACGTCGTGAGACAGTTCGGTCTCTATCCGTCGTGGGCGCAGCAGAGTTGAGGGGAGCTCTCCCTAGTACGAGAGGGCCGGGAGGGACAGACCTCTGGTGAACCAGTTGTCCTGCCAAGGGCATGGCTGGGTAGCCAAGTCTGGCAGGGATAAGCGCTGAAAGCATCTAAGTGCGAAGCTCTCCCCAAGATGAGCTCTGCCATCCTTCCTCGGAAGGAGTAAGACCGCAGCTAGACTAGCTGCTTGATAGGCCGCAGGTGTAAGGCTGGCAACAGCTTCAGCTGAGCGGTACTAATGGTCGAGGCTTTGACCTCCCCCAGACTGGGCATAAAACC